>OMLO01005514.1_pt1 | contig 10641 bp, 10 predicted proteins | sample 1674811 | NCBI WGS metagenome assembly OMLO01 (sample SAMN06265003, study PRJEB25207) | coral metagenome | isolation source: Coral host | place: Mexico:La Bocana,Puerto Morelos, Mexico | collected 2008-11-13
TTTTTCAATCTGATTTGGAATTTCTTCTATTTCTGGGACGAGATCTGCCATGCTTAAGCTTGTTTGTCGCTAAGTTTAACTGTTTTGAATTTCTTGTCGAAATACGTGCAGTCACAGATGCATCAGTTGTTGTCATGGAGATTCTCATTGCCAGGGCTCTACAATACACCTCGATTCCATGCCGTGATTTTGTCGTGTTTTGGCTTGAGATGTACGAAAAGGAGGGAAGTGTATTTAAGGTTATTTGAAAAAAATAATTCGCCAAATAAACACACGCCATTTAGTTGAATCAGGCTTCTGTGTGTGGCTGAGATTCGCTTTTTTTCGAATAGGTCATTCGCGTTTCGGATGGCTCATGACGAGCGGAGACAACAACAGCTTACAACGAGTGGAGGGAAGCTTTTCTAAAATATGTAAGTTCGAAACATTACTACAAATAAACCACCAATTTTCTTCTCTTTGAGTTGTTGAGAAGCTCGTTCGTTGTCTGTTCAAACGTTTATCCGTTGTAACAGTGCGGGCTATCCGTTTTAACGGCTACAGTCAAACGATAAACACTCGTTTTAACGCTTCGCCCTTGCCGTTTTAACGGCTATGTGCTGCCGTTAAAACGCTTATGCTCAAACGTTCGAAATTACTTGTTATCCGTTTAAACGGATGAGTAAGCCGTTTTAATGCCTTCATAAGCCGTTCTTTTGCCGTCCGTTAGCCGTTATTTTTCCCTGTTTTAATGGGTACCCGTTAATGTATCTTTTCCCGTGGAAGGTCACATATATGAAATATCATTATATTTGAACTGTGGAGAAAGATATAAATTTATGGTTGATCGTTGCAGTTATACACACAACTTGAGCAGTTGTGAAATTTTTTTCAGGCTTTAATTTCACAACTGCTCAAGTTGTGTGTATAACTGCGATGATCAACCATAAATTTAATGTTACTACACTAAAGGGGATTGAAGTGTCATCTGATCAAGTTTGAACTCTGTAATTTAATCTGAATAAGGTCGTTATGCTGCATACAGGTATTTTATTTTTATAGCAAGGCCGGGCCACAAACTTCTGCGCATGAAAACTATCCAATCAGAGGATTCATGAGGGTTGTCTGCATACATGAAAGAATGTGAACAAATTTAAAGTGGGCTCAGTCTTTCTTGTCTGGCGTGATGAAAGATTTTCAAGACCTTAAAAGATCTTTTGGTCAGTGAAGACTCATTATCAACCGAAAGAGTAATCAACCTGCGAGGAGAGCATGAGCTAATTCTCTGTGCAGAATTGGAAAGCATCCTGAAAGTAAATCTACCGAGGTTTTTTAAAGATACCGGTACTCTGGGGACTACTTTAATTCCTGAAGAACAATGAGGCCTAGGAGCTGTAAAGGTTTCTGGCGATGAGAATTGCCTGTAAAATCGGCATCAGTTTTAATTAAGAGAGATGAGACACTTAGTGGAACCCTACGAGTATTAACTGCTTGTGAACTTTATTTTAATGCCGAAATCTATGCAAATCATGCAATGATCTCCCAGGCAAGTGGCGTTTCACCATATTCTGAGAAAACACTCTCTACTTTGATACTGATGTCCATAGGTGAAAATAAGTGGCAAGTTTCCAGCAGTCAAGTTGAAGGAGTAAAAGCGGAGGCTGCAGCTACCTCCAAAGACAAAATTTTGAGCAGTCTTATACATGTGATGGCACTAGCAACAGTTATTACCGTAATAGGCCAATTTTTTCAGTTTCCCCCAATGACCCTTAATGCATGGTTTGGTGCATCCTCATCTGTGTGCTCCCACTGATGTTTTTCCAATACACATTTTGTGGTCAAGAGATGGCAATCTTGACAATTACCAAGGTGCAGTATTTCAGCCCAATCATTTTGTTCCTTAGTGTGCAGAGGTGCTACGGAAATGCCCTTGACAACTAAGTCAACTCAAGGGGAAAATGTTCGACAAATTACCCAGTTTTTTTCACGAAAACCCAACTTGTCAAGTAAAATGAAAGTAGGCACCAAACGGCTTGCTGCAAATGAACAAGGTGTTTGGGTAGAAGTTCAAAAGCATCCCTGTACTGCCTCTACCCATACACGAAAATACAACCCCAATTGGCAGAAAGAATTTTCCTGGTTAAAATTTGACACAGGACAAAACAAGATGTATTGTTCATTTTGTTAGGAGGCTGGTACATTGTTTAAAAAGGAAACCCTGTCCATGACCAAAAGCAGAAACCAGCGTTTGATGGACCATTAAGTAAGGTATTCCAGAAAATACAGAGTCAGTGCTGGTGACACATTCTCTTGTATAAAGCCAGAAGATGAATGAAGATGTAGAAATGCAATTGCGTATGTACACTGTAGGTTGCATTAGTCTAAAATGAATGAATGAATGACTTAACGATACTTAGTGTGATCAAGTCGAAATGATTTGAGGTAAATTTCATTTCACATACATGTAGTGTAGCATTTTGATACAAGCGGTGTGACTGATGATATGTTATGGATATATAAAGGAATGTATGGAAATAGGATCGCTCAAGTTAAGTCCAAATAAGCATTAATCTACCTCAGTTGTAGACTTGATTGTCTCTGCAGCTCAAAAAAGCCAATTTGATTGATTTGAAAGGTTTTGTGTGCAATTGGTGATTTGTTACCTGATCTCAGCAGCTTTGTAATAAACCATTTCTGCTACCAGACATTGGAGTCTCTTCCTTCTCTTTGTCTTGCCTGTTATTACAATCTTTCAATCGATAAGTGAGTAAATGTAACAATTCGGCAAAGAAAAGTGTTGCAAATGGGTCGCTCAGTGTAGTAGATGTATGTAACATGCCAGTGTCCACCCCTTGATATTAGGGGGGTTTTTTTGGCGACCAAAATTTTTTTATGCTGCCCATTTTACAATTGAAGGTCGCCAAAAGGTGACTTTTTGAAAAAGTGAGCTTGGAGCGCTGGTGCACATCTGATGGTGGCTAATGGATGCCTGACTTTGATGCATATTCCTCTGTAAGATATTGGCAAGATCAAATTAGTTTGATGTTAGTCTCAGGCATTAATCAAGTGTGGCTAACAGGAGAAAGTTCTTGTTGTAAGAGTGTCCACGTCAACTTTACAGGCAGATTCTAGGGCAACTACCACTCATCTCAACAGATCTCTGTCTGACCTAATGGCAGCAGTTTTAGCCAGTGACACTGGCAGGGAGTACAAAGTTTCAAAGGTCTTCAAATTCTGTCATTCTGTTACTTCTTTCTTAATTAATCTGACTTCAACAAACTAATTCATGATGGTCTTCCCCATGTATATTTCTGCTCCTAACAAATCTTGCTTCACTTGAAACATCTCCACTTGTGACAACAAGTTCACTGTTTCTAAGTTCTCTGTTTCATGAAAATTAGCACACATTGTGAAATGCAACATGAGCTTTTAAACATGGTCTTCCTCTCGTTGAACTCTTGCCTTTCCTAGATCACTGCTGTATCCTCAGAAAGCTTGGCAGATTAGCTCACCCATTATAGATTAGACATCTACGACCCCTTGCAGATTCTGTACTTTGCCAGATTTATTAACCTGCTTAAAGAGTTTGATCAGTGATCTGGTTGAATGTATTAATTTTTTGGTTGTCTTTTGAAAAAAGTCATTACACTGGAACCCCAGTTACACCTCCAGAGTTGCGCATGGTAACAGCTCCATGTCTGCCAGAAAAGTATTCCCCATCTTGTGTAATTGACGTGATCAAAAGTGGAAGCTTAACCACACAACTTCCTGAAGTCCTCTTGTTCAAACAGCTTTTACATTATCTTAAAATCATTCATCATACTTTATTTTAAAGACAGCTACATTATTATTAAACTTCTTTTCATGACAAAACTTCTCTACACAACCTATATGTGCCTAGTTTAAAACATGGCAGTCTGAAGCTGCCTCATTTTCATATCAACCTTGATACAATCCTCGGGATAAGAAAAATACTTAACAGCTTAAAAGTCAATATTTTGTGTTGTGCTTTTTTAACACTTCTGGTCCATAACATCAGCAGACATCCCATTTTAACAACAATCTGGATTAATCAGAACTGTTAAAAATAGTCTTAATGTGAGAAATTTCGCACAGTTTCAAATTTTTTTCAATACTTAGATGACTTTTTTCCCACACTTGCTTTCATGGTCCAAGAGCAAATATGCTCATGTGATTATTCTAATGCCATGGCATTACATGTATGTCAGTGAGGTAGAAAATCTTTTTTGTTAAGCTATATGTATAATTTCCATCAATTTGGAACAAAATGCTTTAATAATTTTTCTGCTTTCAGTCTCGTTCCCATGTTGCAAAAAGAAGGAGAACCCCTTGAAACCGAAGTGGAAACAACAATATTCATAGTGAGGGTGACAAAACAAAAATCTTAAGCCATGTTTCCTGCTTCTACTCAAAATGTTTAGCGAAAATGAAGAATAACCACATTATTTTTAAATCTGTGCCTCCTCACTATTATAATTTGACAATTTTTTTTATAATGGCAGGCACGGTTGGCCTCATGGTTAGTGAGCTTGACTCTGGATCGAGAACTCCAGGTTTGAGCCCTGGCCGAGGACATTGTGCAAGACACTCAACTCTAACAGTGCCTCTCTCCACCCAGGTGTATAAATGGGTATCGGCAAATTTAATACTGGGGATAAGGTCGGGCCTAATGGGCCACTTGGCTCGTATCCAGACTTTACCTACCTTGCTTTTATTTTTATCAAGCCTTCACATACATGTAGCACATACCAGTACATTTGTACCATCACTGGAACTGGGTCGAGCGGTCGCTGAGAATGGACGTGCTTTGCTGAGCTCTGCGACACGGGAGGTTATTTTCAAGATGAAAATTACCCAGCATGGGTAAACCAACAAGGAGAAAGAAAAGAAAAGCCAGCAGTGGCTCCAATAGTGATACTTTGCCAAAACAAGAGACGAAACACAACAATTTAGGGGAGGTCAGCTTCCTGGCCAAGTTAATCATGGTGGCACAAATTGAACAAGACGAAACGAGTTCTTCTTCTTCTGACATGTGGAAGGTACTCATGAGAATAGAGGACAACACCAACAGCCTGATTAATGATTTCAAGGCTTTACAACATAATTACAATGTACTTCGGGCATCCCTCGAATTTTCACAAGCCAAGATTGATGACCTTTCCACAAGCAATTCAGCTTTGCAAACTAAAATGGAGTCAATGGAAAAAAATAACTTTGTACTGGAAACCAAACTTCAAGAAAGCCTAATGAAGAATGCACTACTGGAAGAAAAAATCCATGAATTGAACACAAAACACAATGATCTTAAACAATAATTTTTTTTATACTAGAAAATAGAATCTGGAAATTGATGGAATGTGCATGGCGAGGATCTTGAGGATATTGTCATCAAATTGGCACAAAGCATTGATGCAGATGTAGGACCTGAAGACATCGACATTATCCACCAATTCAAAAAAGGTAATCGGCAACCAAATCCAATAATCGTTCGCTTGAATAACCATTACAGTAAGAAAGAAATGTATTACAGTCATCGCAAATTACATAAGTTAAATTTCCAACATATTTCAGGTGCTGAAAAAATTTACAGAAATGAAAATCTAACTGCCCAAAGAGCTGCTTTATTCAAGAAAGTTAGCGACAAGAAACGGCTGCGTCAAGGGTGGGAAGTATGGACCACTGACGGAAAAATTTTTGTTAAACCCGATCTATCTTTAGACCATGTAATCAGGATCAACAGCGTTGAAGATCTGGAAAAACTGTAGGGTTCCCTTTCTTCTCTCCTCAGTGAACTACTTTAGCAATATCTTTTGTTCAACAGAATTGTTTCATATAATTACATACTACTATTGTAATTTACCTCTCGTTATGCGGACCTCTTTGTTTGATTGCTGTTCCCAGGAGAGGTTTGTTTTTAAATGCCTTTTGTTTATTTGCTTACACTGTTTTTATAAACAGTGTGTGTACGTGACTTATCTGTGTACGTGTTGTGCTGTTCTTAGTCTTACCTTCTTTCATGTATGTATGTCTTTAAGCATAAACTCTGGATTCTCTCTTAGTACCGTGCACACTGACCGGGACGGAAGATATATAATTGCAAAATTCAACATAGGCGATGAACAGCTTTTTGTTATCAATATTTATGCTCCAAATAAAGGTGTGGAACAAGAGCTTTTTATCAGAAATCTAGGCACCAATTTGATTTCGAAAACTGATAATTACTACGAAGATAACTATAACAGGCGATTGGAATGGCTGTCTGTTCCCTAAAGACAAATTTGGTGGCCTTGGATGGAAAGAAACAAACTAAAGGAACTCCATTATTGATCTTATGGAAGAATTAGACCTGGTTGACATATATCAAAAGCTTCATCCAAACACCAAAGCCTTTATGTACTTATTAACACCTCTTACAACAAAATCCTGGATAAATACAAAGACGTTAGAAGTAAGAGGCTTCTTTGGGAAATGATTAAAATAGAAATTCGCTCTAAAACTATTCAATACTCCAAAAATAAAAGATAAGTTTTAAAAAGAAAGGAAATTGAACTGCAGGAAAAAATCCAAAAGCTAGACCAGCAAATATGTAATAACCAATATTTTAATCAAAACTTATTGAATAACTATGAATTAACGAAGAAAGAACTATGAGATATGTACGATTCAAAGGGAAAGAGGCTATGTTTAGATCCAAAGCAAGATGGCTTGAGCAAGGAGAGAAGCCAACAAAATATTTCTTCAACTTGGAGAAAAAGAATTACGATAGAAAGATAGTTAAGGAGCTTAAGGATGAGAACAAACAAATACTAACCAATTTCAAGGAGGTAAACAAGAGAATTGAAGACCACTTCTCTAAAATACTAAGCTCTAAAATCGCAGAAAATGATGATGTTCAAAGAGTAAACTTTAACCAGTATGCAAAAGACATAGAGATCCCAAGTTTGTCTAATGAAGAACAAATTGAGATGGAAAATGAGCTTACAATGGAGGAAATAAAGAGAGTTAAAAACTCTTTTCGAGAAACAAAATGCCGGGTGACGACCAGGGCTGCAAATAACTGTCGGTCATCGGACATTGGCCGACCAAAATTTGCTCATGTCCGACGGAATCCCAAATGTGGTCGGACATGATGTCCGGACAAATTTTTTTTATCGTAAATCATTTTACAGCAAAAATGAATAAAAACCTGCCGTCGGACGATCTTAATTAATTCATGGCTTTCGTAAGTCACTTAGTAAACAAGATTGATCTGGTACATTAGCGTAGCTTGCCCTCCATTTTATTCGAAAGTTAGCATAATGCTTTTTAAAAAGTAGTGAGATGTTAATTTTTGTTTATATTTTCCCAGAGTCATCCACAGTTAAGTCAGTAAAATTAAATATTTTCGCTTTAAATTGAAAACAATTCACAATACACGCGCCTGTGTGGTATTCTGTCGTCGGAGTGTGTCTGACAAGAAAATCGCATTATTCATTACTTGACAGAAGTTTCTTCGTGAAAATTTACCTGCCTGTTTTAAAATTGTTTACACCAAATTTTGCTTCATTCACTGTATCGAATCTGTACAAGCTCAGGATAAGAGTGAATATTTGTACAAATGTTACAATAATTAGCGCGACGCTTTGCAATGGCTTTCTGGTTTTTCGTTTCGAAAACCTCACGCATAATTTAATTATTATTCACGTTCTTTCCTTTTTCATGGCGCTTTATTCTCCTTGAATTCAACACTAAGCAAGTTTAAATTCTTCCAAGTTTGAATTTTTTTTAGTCGCTCTAGTGTTTTAAGATATAACATTTCAACGTCTTCAATCGACGAGGTCGATTTTAAGGCCATTTCAATGTTTTGTATTTTAAATGTAGAGATAATGAATAGCGATCAATAGTATAATAAAATTGCCCAATTTTTTCTTCCACGGCAATAATATTGCGTGAAAACTACTGGAATGCAGACTGACTGTTTTTTTTTCTAGGTTGATATTTTTTGTCAAACTGCCTCACCTAAGAGGAGGTAAAGTGGTATATTTTACTGTTGATAGTAATAAGTAACAGAAGTGCAAAGAGATCGCGAGGTAAGTGATAGCTCGGTAATTTCAAGGAAATAAAATTCAACCTTTTGTTTTTGGTGATGTCCGACCACAATTTTGTTTTGTCTGACCAAGATGGTGTCTTAGTACGACATATGTCCTTTCAGGTGAAAAAAAAATATTTGCAGCCCTGGACGACGGTTTTTCAGTAGAATTTTATGAAGCCTTTCTAAATCTGCTTGGAGGAAATCTTTTGGATTGTTACAACGAAGCCTTCCATGAAAACCAACTCTCAATCTCACAAAGAATAGGAATCATTTCCCTCATACCAAAAAGTGAGGAAAACTTGAATGAAATAACATGCTGGCGTCCAATTACCCTTCTCAATGTTGACTATAAAATTCTTGCTAGGATAATAGCGACGCATATCGAACCCTCACTTCTGTCTTTAATCTACTCCGATCAAACTGCCTTTATAAAAGGAAGGTACATAGGACAGAACATCCGCCTTTTAGATGACCTAATGAATTTTACCAATGCTAACAAAATCCCTGGGACTCGGGTGACGATGGCATTGAATTAGTTTCCACGTGGGCTTTAACTGTTGCTGAGGAGAAGAAACTCAATACCTACTGGACATGCTTTGAGAATTACCTATCGCCAAAGAGCAACTTTCGGCTCTCAAGATACAAGCTCAGGACCCTGAAGCAAGAACCTGGCGAGACAGTGGATTCATTTGTGAAGAAAATTCAAATTCTTGTCGAAGAGTGTCGTTTTACGAGCCCAGATGAGCATATCATCGATCCTCTAATCTTTGGATCTAATTCCAAGCGTATACAAACCAAGCTCCTAGACAAGGACGCCGCACTCATGCTTGATACCACTCTGGATATTGCCTGGACTGAAGAGGTAACAAGTAACCAAATTAAACAAATTTCACCTAGTACTTTGGCTCATGTTGACGCACTTAATCATGATCTTCCCATGAAGCCTCGCGGTTCCACCATTCGTTTATGTGGGTGTTGCGGAACCGAGCACAATATATCTGAGCGATCTTTTTGTCCTGCTTATGGCTCAAAATACGGTGCTTGCGGAAAAGAGAATCACTGGAGAAAAGTCTGCCGCTCATCAAAGCCTGACAAAAAGGGGAAGACAAAGGGTGGCTGTCAAAAGCATCCTAATCACCCGAAAGGGAAACCTGATAGAAAGAAGCATTTCCATAGCCTTGAAGCTCGTGATCAAAGTGAAGACATTCCTCAAATGTCGGTTCCCGATCAGCTGTACTTCCATACCTTGTCAATAAACCAGGTCACCAAGAATGACAGTCAAGCCTTTCTAATGGTGGAAGTTGTCTCGGATCACTACAAGAAACCGCTCTTGTTGACACTGGTGCCGAAGGAAATGTTATTTCTCTGAGTACCTACAAGTCGCTCTTTCCAAATTCATCCTGTAACCCTGGTGGTATTCCCTCTAGCTTCAAACCATCTAGCACCATCATTACAGCATTTGGTGGACATGCTGTTGGTCATCATGGACTCAAACTGGATTATAATGGCTCCTGTAAATCATACCCATTCCATGTTGTTGATGCTGATGGTCCAACCATATTAGGCCTACCAACATGTAGAGATTTGAATCTGGTTACCATGAATTTCAGTATCACAAACCACGAAGGGGCTTCCAAGCCAAGTACTCCACCACCTTGACCTATCTGCGACCCAGATCCAGTTGCTAAAGAGCAGTTGCTCAAGCTGTACAAGGATTGCTTTGAAGGTGTTGGTTGCTTTCAGGGCGAATATCACATTACAGTAGATCGTGCCGTTCCCCCAGTTGTACACCCCCCATGAAGAGTTCCAGAGGCCCTCAATGAGCCCTTGAAGAAGGAACTAGATTCATTGGTTGAACAAGAAATTTTGGCAAAAGTTACTGAGCCTACTGACTGGGTGAACTCCCTGGTATGCGTTGCTAATAGCACTGGTAAATTGCGCCTTTGCCTGGACCCTGAAGATCTGAACTGTGCTATCAAAAGGCCACACTACTTCACATCCACACTAAAGGATATTCTCCCTAAACTTAATGGTGCTTGATGCACGCAATGGTTACTGGAATATCAAGCTTACCAAGGAGAGCTCGCTATTGACAATCTTTAATTCACCGTTTGAAGATACAGATTTTTACGTCTGCACTTGGCCTAGTTTGTGCCCAGGACATTTTCCATAGGAAAGTGGACGAAACCTTCGGTGACTTACAATGTGTCACAGGAATTACAGATGACATTGTTGTGTACGGCTACAAAAGTGATTTTAGCGATCATGATGAAAACCTTTGTGTTGTTCTTCAGCGTGCCCGCGAGACTGGTCTTCGCTTCAACCTGGACAAATGTAGATTCAGGTGCACTCAAATTCCCTTCTTTGGCCATTATCATAGGTGCGAAAGGTCTCCAGCATGATCCACGAAAGATCGACTCCATACTGTCTATGGATCCCTTGACAAGCCTTGCCAATCTAAACATTCCTTGGGATGGTCCAGCTCGTAAGCCATTTCATTCCTAACTTGGCATCCATAGCTGCTAGCCTTTGGGGGCTCACCAAAAAGACAAGTGAATTTGTCTGGAGTC
>OMLO01005516.1_pt1 | contig 10640 bp, 3 predicted proteins | sample 1674811 | NCBI WGS metagenome assembly OMLO01 (sample SAMN06265003, study PRJEB25207) | coral metagenome | isolation source: Coral host | place: Mexico:La Bocana,Puerto Morelos, Mexico | collected 2008-11-13
TTCTACAATAATTACCTGTACGTAAAATAAAAATACATACAAGATATAATAGGGCGGCGGGGGACAATTTTCACTATGAAATTTCAGGCATAAACTGCGGCCAAATTTTTTCTACAAATATTGCCTGTGAAAAAAGGGGTAATTAATTCTTAACTTGTGAACCAGACTAAGGTTGCATAACAAAACCTAACAGGCTTGAGACTTCCTGTCTCATTTATTTTTCATGAACAAAAATAATCCACTCAGGAAGATCTCTCCGGCTAAAACTTCCTCCCCAAAATTACCTGTTAAACGAAGTAAAAACAAAAGATACAAGATACAAGATATAACAGGGCGACGGTAAAACAAAGTAAAACCGGGGAAAATTAAATACAAAGGAATATTTGACTTTCGTTCATTACCATTAAACACAACCAAATACTAAAATCTCGAATTCAACTGAGTTGTTCGATATTGGAACTCGCTTAACAAGCAGGTTAACTCACTGTGTTTTCGTTCTGCCAATTTTTCGGCTACATCTGCGCATTCATTTTTTCTTAAAAATAGGTTGCCTCTTAATCTTGGTAAAAATATGTATACAGAGAATGTGAGAGTCTGGCGCAGGGATATTTTAAAAATTATATTTTCTAGTAGTAAAAAAAATCGTAGACTATTTAAAGGAGTAATGAAAACTATAACGGAATTCCTAACTTCAGAGCGAGCCTAATTTTTTTTTTTTTTTTTGTGTAACCAACAATTACAATTAAACGCAAGCACAAACAAAACACTCAAACACTCGACTGAGTAGGTAAAACCTGGAAGTTCGAAAAACAAAACTTAATGCAGGTTAACTACATGTCGTATTTATTGTTCAAGGGGCAAAACCTCGGCACAGGAAGGTCTCGTTTAAAAACGAGAAATTGCTGGTTACATGGGGTAAAAAAAAGAATAGGACAGAGCGGCGCAAAGATAAAAAACAACCTATTTTCGAGTTGTAAATTTTCTATTTTAACTCGAGAAAATAAAATTTATATTCTTCAATCGTAAGTTGATAAGTAAAATTTTCGCATGCGCTCAAATATATACAATCGACTATAAAAATGCTCATGAACACTGACTAAGACTCTAAATATTTATATAGAAACAATACAAGAAAATTGCGGCATGAGTAATAAAAACTCGATAGAAAGTAAAATAATTAAGTAAATAGCTTCGCACGAATCGAGTCACTCTGTTTGTTTAATTTTGGTTAAAGTTAACGATTAAAAAGCATTTCAAAATCAAACAGTCGAGTTTACTTTGACATATTTTCCAAATCCTGAAATTGCTTCCAATTGTCTCCGCATCCTTTCCGTGCTCATCCTTTACGTGGTTGCGGATTGTTGATCGCTTATGTTGATGATGTAGGTGCCGACATAGTCTGCATCGCACAGACCACACTTGTAATAATAAACAATGTTTTGTTGATTCACAATTGGAGGTTTATGTTCCTTTGGTTTGAATTGTCCTTTGATCTTCTGACTTGTGCAGACAGGCTGGACAACGGCATCAATCTTTCGACTGAGATCACCTGAGTTGGTAACTTACCACATTCGCCGATTTCTGGTCTTTGAACTTTGAATCCGTTTTTAAACATTTGTCCATTCGTATTCCTCAATCTACAATGTAATTTTCTCTTTGTTATTAATAAATATAGACAAAAGTACACGAGGTACCTCAATGGTAAAACACTTTTATTCTCCAAAACGCCAGCCCGATGGCTAATAATACAATGACGGTGCTCTTTATAATACAGCCTACAAAAAAAATTGTCGGCCCTTTATATTGACAGTGAAACGAAGAATCTCGCGATTTAAGCAATAAAAAAATGTAAGTCTTCAAAAATATGGCTTTTTAAGACTTCTCACTCAAAATAATACGCTGTCTCTTTTTGTTCGGGTAAGCGCAGGCCTTGTGAACTTCTGCGTTGGTTTTGAACGAGAAAAATCGTCGAAACCTCATATATCATATCTGGTGGTCTCTATTGGATATGGCGTAGTTTAATTTAGTTTAGCTTACCTTCAGTTGCTAAATTTCAGTTTATTTCTTAGTCTCCATGTATGAGTGGACCATGTGAGAATGGCGGAACTTGCGTATCAATTTATGAGAAAAACGGCTATGTGTGTCTTTGTACAAAAGGATACACAGGAAGTATTTGCCAAACAGGTAAGACGACCATAACACTTGCACGATGAACGCGTCGCTTAAAATTTTACAGCGAGAATATTTCTTGATTATACCAGAATTCAGCTTCTTTATCTTTTTTCGATTGAGACTAAACTAACTTTTTAGAGGTTTCGCCGAAAATAATGTCCATCTTCTTTCAGCTTAAGTTTTGATATGAAATGTTATAAGACGCTTTTCTTAAAGAAGAAGAGGCCGCCAGCCTCAACACGCAATAAAACATCCGTGCCATAAAAAATATTTGACCTTTTTGTTAAAATTTTTTTATAATGCTACAAAAAAAAAATAAACACTTTGAAATATCACTTTTCATTGAGAATGCGTTAGCAGTCTAAAAATAGAGTTGTTCTCGTTAGTTTTGCTTCGGGCAGCGTCAACATCAGTTATTGTTTGTTTCTCCTTTCAATTTTGTCTTCTTAAACAGATATCGATGAATGCGCAAGTCATCCCTGTAAGAACAACGGAACCTGCAGAGACCAAGTGAACGGATTCAATTGCAGCTGCGCGCCAGGCTTTAATGGAGCACAATGTGAAATAGGTAACTATAGTTTAACTTTCTCTTTTTCATTTTTATGTTTCATTCTTTTCTTTTTTTGTTTTGATTTTCAACGCAGGGAAAGTTTTCAGTTGTACCCTCATTATTTTTAACTAGTAGTAGTTAGTTGAGATTCGACTGTGTAACTAAGTCATCGTAATTAATGATAATGATATGAACGCGAACTGAATACACTGCTTTGTGTGTCTTACTGAATAGATATAAACGAGTGTTCTTCCAGTTCTCATGGCTGTCATAAGAATGCTGTCTGCAATAATGTTCAAGGATCTTACCATTGCGCCTGCAAAGCTGGATATGCTGGAAATGGCAAGAGTTGTACTGGTGAGTGAATAAATGAAAAACTGGAAAATTTAAGGTCCTCGGTTTGCCAGAAAACAATAGACACCACATCTACTTAGCTTATCCGCGTCGTCTCTCTCGATGCTGGCTATTTTCTCCAAAACATTTAAACATTGTGCTTTTGAATGAATGTCAAAAAACTATTAGAAGGATGTTGAGGGCTTTAACAGCTTCGGTTGCTGAGCATTATATAAGTACGGCATGTAAAGTCTGCATACAAACTAGGTGGCGCATCAGGCCGACGCTTATATCCGGTTTCGATAGCATGAAGTGCTCAATAATGTTTTCTTTTGATTTTCTAATCCAAACATTCTCTAGAGGGGCGCAGAGGATTTAGTTAACGGTTTGTAGGGAAAATATGCTATTTTGTGTAAAAAAATCTTAGCCATCTATTTTCAATACAGGAAAAGTTTTCAGTTATACCCTGCTCAGTATTTGTAACTAGTTAACAATTAGGCGGCAAGCTCGAGGTTTCTATCGGCTGATAGTTGGCGAGGGGCGAAGCCTCGAGCCAACTATCAAAGGCGATAGAAACCGAGAGCGAGCCGTCTAATTGTTTTAGCATACCTCAGTGATCGATCTATCAAGTAAAAAAATATTTTTTTTATTTCACAAAGTTTGATAGATTTGTGCATTGATGCATGCTAAATCGCGCGCGCTCTGACAAACTGCCGTATATCGATCGATAGACGGCACCTGTGTAGCCAATCAGATTGTGCGTTTACGTGATAGTCGGTTACTGAGGTATGCTAAACAGTAGTTAGTTGAGATTCGACTGTGTAACTAAGTCATCGTAATTAATGATAATGATATGAACTCGAACTGAATAGATTGCTTTGTGTGTCTTATAACAGATATAAACGAGTGTTCTTCCAGCTCTCATGGTTGTCATAAGAATGCTGTCTGTAGTAATGTTCAAGGATCTTACCATTGCGCCTGCAAATCTGGATATGCTGGAAATGGCAAACATTGTACTGGTGAGTGAATAAAAGAAAACTGGAACATTTAAGGCTCTAGAATTGCGGAAAACAATTGAGACCCCACATCTTACTTAGCTAATCCGATACGTCTCTCTTGATACTGGTTATTCTCTCCAAAAACTTTCAACATGGTGTTTTTAACCTTACTAAGGACAAAAATGAATGTGAAAAAGCTATTAGCTGGATGTTTAGGGCTTTAACAGCTTCGGTTGCAGAGCATTATATAAGTACGGCAAAGTCTGCATACAAACCAAGTGGCACATCAGGCCGACGCTTATATCCGGTTTCAATAGCATGGAGCGCTCAATCGTGTTTTCTTTTTATTTTTAAATCCAAACATTCTCTGGAGGGGCGCAGAGGATTTAGATAACTCTATGTAGGGACAATATGCAATTTGGTGCAAAGAAATCTAAGCCATCTATTTTCAATACGGGGAAAGTTTTCAGTTGTAACCTCATTATTTGTAACTAGTAGTAGTTAGTTGAGATTCGACTGTGTAACTAAGTCGTCGTAATTAATAATAATGATATGAACTCGAACTGAATAGAACCCTTTGTGTGTCTTATGAATAGATATAAACGAGTGTTCTTCCAGTTCTCATGGCTGTCATAAGAATGCTGTCTGTAATAATGTTCAAGGATCTTACCATTGCGCCTGCAAAGCTGGATATGCTGGAAATGGCAAAAGCTGTACTGGTGAGTGAATAAATAAAAACTGGAAAATTTAAGGTTCTCGGTTTGCGGAAAACAATTGAGACCCCACATCTTACTTAGCTTATCCGAGTCGTCTCTTTTGATGCTGGTTATTCTCTCCAAAAAATTTCACAATTGTGCCGGTTTTGACTTTACTAAGGACAGAAATGAATGTGAAAAAGCTATTAGACGGATTCTGAGGGCTTTAACAGCTTCGGTTACAGAGCATTATATAAGTAGATGGCGCATCAGGCCGACGCTTATATCCGGTTTCAATAGCATCATGTTTTCGTTTTATTTTCTAATCCAAATATTCTCTAGAGGGGCACAGAGGATTTAGATAACGCTATGCCGAGTGCAGAGGTAATACGCTATTTTGTGGAACAAAAATCTAAGCCATCTACTGGAATAACAAAGAAAATAAATAAAAGTGGATTTATCCCGTGGATAGCTCTATCTGCCCTCCTGAAAAAATACGGCCCGTTAAGTAAAAAATTTGATTTTATGTTCCTTCCAGCGTGCCAGCTTTTCTGCTTCTTTCGAAAGAACATTGCCATTTATGTCTTTTACAGGGACATCGTTGTTTTTAACATTTTGTTAATTCTATATATTGTCTTCAGATCCTGTCTACCACCAGTCTCTTCTGCCACAACCGCCAGTCTCTCTACAAATTTTCTCTTGTCGATCTAGTTTGCTTGCGGCTCGTGTTCCCACAGCATTTCTCGTTCTCCCGAACTTCCAGTCGTGTTTCTATAACTCGATAGAAACACGGTACATGTGTTATATTTCTTAAATACTACTCGAATTGTACTCGCTTGTGCATTTTTGACTGAGAGAATTTTTGATGATGATTTTTTTGACACTGGCTAACTTTTAAAAGCGCTTTTACAACAGCTGATTCAGATCGCACTCGTCAAATAGTCTTCACACCACAACTCTCTTCATGCTCATTAGACTGGTTCAAACCGGTTTCTATGATGTCACGTTTCGCGTCACGCAATTGTCACGTTTTTCGTTACGACAAATATCACCCGTAGTGCAAATCCTTACGGCCCTATTCTCCTAAAGGAGAGAGAGTAGTAATGAGATGAATGTAAATCTTTAGTTGCTCTCGCGTTCATCGACTACTTACACTTACAAGTATCACTTCAAAGATGCGGCTTTAACCTAGAATACGCTATTAAAGCATACGGTTTCTTATGTGTGTTGTTTTTTTTTATTGTTGTTGTTGTTTTGAAATTCAGTAGTATATTTATTATGTATTTTGACAATGACATATTAAAATCTTTACGTTTATCAGAGTGTGGAGGCTTACTTTTCAAGCAACATAAACTGATTTAACAATCTTCAACTTTTAATTCTAGCTGTGGAATGTACAAGCTACTCTAGTTTGACCAGCGGTGACCGGAAAAGAACGTACATCACTAAGTCCTGGCGGTGTGACAGCCACCTCAAAGGCTGGTATCGTTTCCAAGGAGCTGCGGGAACTAGAATGGCTACTTCATGTACACCTAAAAAGAGGTGTAACGCTAATTCAACAGGCTGGTTAAAAGGTGGACATCCTACAGTGGCTGATGGCAAAGTAACCAGGAAGGTCTGCTTTCACTTTGGTAAAAGCTGTTGTTACCACTCCAGAAACATTAAAGTGAGAAACTGCGGCTCTTACTATGTTTACCACTTCAGTGGTACACCGAAGTGTAACCTACGCTACTGCAGCAGTAACTAATTGCTTCCCTCCTAAATGGTGTTTACTTTCGATCGTTGAAAAAGATACATTTTTGTTGATGAATAATCCTTTTGTAAAATAACATTTTTGTTGCTTTGCCGTCTAAAGTTACTGGTAACAACACGCAAGCGCTATTGAAAGAGGCAAGTTCATGAGTTGACCTTGGTTTATGTTGACTATTATGTTGATGTCATGCTTTACCGATGCTTTATTCAATTAAAAAGTATGCCTCACCTCCCGATTTATTATGGCGAGTAAATATGCAGAGTTTCATAAGTATTTGTCGAAAACTCGTCAAAATATGGGATTCCAAACTTGCCAATTTTTACAAAGAAATGCAATTCGCTAACCATAATCGATTTTCCTGGAAGAGCTCTGCAACTGACATTGGCTTAGTTAGATTGTATTATCATTGTATCAATTATGAAATTTATGTTATTGAAAGCTATGGAGAGAGCTATTAATAAATTGCTGTGGTAACAATAAATGGGGACAAATTTTCACATGCGACAGTGAAATATTCACTACTCCTGTACTGAAAAGTAGCGAGGATGCACCTTTTTTGTGGAAATATATTCGAGTTGAGATTCCTCTCACCTTTGAGTAACTAGGGCATCAACGTAATGAGTTTAACAGAAAATCAAACGTTATTCCCCCAAATTTGGATCGTGTCATTATTTCATTTACTTAACTGAGGTTGGCTAAAAAACGTAAAGTGCTCTATTCCGGATTTCGGTTCTGAGTGAAAAATAAGTTTTTTGACGGGAAAAGTAATTTTCTTTCTTGTAGATTTTGGTCAGGAGTCAAAAATATCTGAGCGTAATTTTGGCGAGAAAAATGCTAGTGCTTTTTTGCTGATTCTGTTTTGAGTCAAAAGTATTCCAAGTCTTTTGGCGGGAAAAACTGTCTGCGCTTTTAAAGAAAGTCAGGTAATGAGTTAAACGCGGGGGCTCCGTATAAATAGGGCTCCCCCCGGTATCCCCCCCGTTCGATTAAATTAATATACGAAATTTTCAAAAGGCGGACATGACGCCGTTGGCAGGCGAGAATCAAGTTTGCTCCTTTTCTTTAAAAACACTATCTTTATCAATAAACAATAAAAGCATACTGCACACCTAAAGGTATTCTTCTCTTATTCCTGTTTTACATGCAGAAAATAGGTTGTATTGTTCCTGAACACTTCAAGGTGTTTTCGATCGCGCGCCATTTGTTTGAATATCTGCCCTAGTACTAACTTTCCACAGGTTTTCCTTTGTTCTGAGTCTTACCCAGTTCTTTTGAAACTTACTATTGGTCTGTTTTATACTTTTATAAATATAACGAGCCCTATCATTGGTGCTAGCGTTGGCGCAAAGTTCGAATAAAAGTAGAGGGATTTCATTGTAGTAAACAATCATTTCCGCGATCGTGAAAAAATGTTGGGTGGCGAGCCTTGTGCAAAAAAAAGCTAAGTGCGATCAGCAGAGGGTCTACAACGAGAGACGAAAGGAAAAACCTCGCAAACCGCAATTCAGTTTGAATTTTGAGTTCGGTTTCGGTGAGGAAAAATAGATGAGAGCCACAGACTAGAGATTCGCTCGGCTGCGCGGCGGATCTGAGATCTGCTCGAAGCAATACCGATTTCCTGATTGCTCTCACGGATCGGACTGAGGGGAAAAGCAGGCCAGATAACAAAGAAATACACTCGGCTGAAGCACAAGCGAATTTCACTGAATCTGTCTTTGAGCTTTATGCCGAAAGAGAAGCCAAAACTTGACTTGACACGACAAAACTTAGTAATCGACTTGACTCAGCTGTGCGCTTTACGTATGACGTGTGTGGCGTACTGCATCACATTCAAATCCTAATGTTTAGCAAAAAACAAGCGGTGCCTCCATAACAAAGAGTCCTATCTCGAATAAGCGCCTTTCCTTAGCACCGGTTTAGTTTTTACGGTAAATTAGTATTTTTTGTAGAAAGAAGGTGACTCAAAAAAGGAGAAGAAATGGCCGGTCACTATTATTGTTTCTGAGGGATTGAGGACGTGAGCCTAATTAAGATCCCACGCTTTGTTTTTCAACGGGGGCGGAGTAATCATATAAACTTTTGTAATGACATATACCATACAAAAGCGCAGTCCGATACAGAAAAATCATCTTAATCCTATGTGAGTATTAACAAACTCGTGGAAGGAAGGTCAGCAAATGTTGTTCCAAAGTAATAAATGTATGCTTTACTACTTTATCAGTTTCACACTAGCTCTAAATTTTACCCCGGTATTTTCATAACCTTCCCAAACCCTGTTGTCATAAAATCTTCATTCACAGTTAGTTTTCTTTCGCAACACGTAATATTAGAATTGTTATTTTAACGCTGCAAAGTGAAATCTGTAAGCTTATGTTTTTGTACCTATAAAACAAGCATTTCGTTTTATAACTTGAAAAGATTAATTAACACACAATTCTACTTTCCAATGCTTCTGTGAAATCTTAGGATGTGTGCCGTTACATGCATACAAGTCCGTGATCGGGACTTTCGTACATCAGTGAAACAGATAAGAGACTCGGCCTTTATTGTGGTTCATCATTAATGCTCTTCAAGATAACAATCTCGTAAATCAAGGAAAGGAAAGTTCATATTTGACTACTTCTCTACAGCAACAATACACTGCACTCAGTCTCATTTATTCCTCTTGTGTACGAACCGAATTAATGCGAAGTCCGGAGAAGAACGAAGGAAACAGGGTCCTTTTTCTGTACCCAACATGCAAAGACTGACAGAAATTACAAAAGAAGATAAAATTAAAAACGTCGGAAAAACGCAAACACAACAATAAATCCTTGTCACAGCAACTCTCTCTAAAAGATTTGTCGACACGTTCCATCCTAAACACCTTAAATAAACAAGGCATGTACTCGTGTGATTCCGTATGTTACTAGCACGTACTCGTGTGCTGTTTTAGTCATGATCCATTTAATTCCAGGATTGAGCAAACTTTAGTTTCTCGTTACAATTCCAACACATTATCAAGCAAGAATGTAACGAGAACAAAGTAAATCATCAATGTGATGAAAGTGATATTGTTTTGATACAGCACCAAGTTATCATAACTGACATATATTAGCTGTATTGTTTTGAGTAAGCAGAACTTACTTTTAAAACTCGTAAGCAATAGAATTGGGTTGTCATGGGAGTCGGAACATACAAATCAAATGAATTCCAATGTGAGATAACACCTCATTATGGCCTCATTTTACCACTTTTTGCGAAATTTCCACAGCAAAATTCCCCTCAAAACGTCTAAGCTTGTCTCCGTGACAGTGACAGGATACAGGCCGAGGCTAGCACAAAACTTAACCCGACACCTATCACAATATTAGACACATGGACACATTACCGACTATTGTTGTTGGAGCATTGTTTGAGTTACAACCATGTTGAGCAGATTGACCTGAATTGATTGATGTGTTATGTTATTTAAGGTATTACGGTAATTTTCTTTTCGTACTAGTTAAAAGCCATTTCTCATTTAAAAATAGAAACAAATCAGAGTTAATAGTCTCCCTCTATTAACTCTGAACAAATATAAGGAAAGGAATTTTTTAGCTTTGTGTGAAACCAGATCGAAAAAGAACATGAATAACAAAAAAAAATAAGATAAGTAAGATCAATTAATTAACAAAACAAACAAATTAAAGGAAAACGAACAGTACACCTTTTAGCTACACGCAATGACCTCGTATTAAAAAAAAACAAACAAACAACAAACAAAACACGTATAGCAACGAGACTCCAAACGTGAGAAAACAAGACAGTTTTTTCTAAAACGATTTGCGGACTCCTTTAACATGTATTAGGCCACAGTAAATAGACACACCTAGCAAACAGAAATAGTTCAGCAAGAATTTAAAATCAGAAAACATTAACGTGAGATCCATTGATCAAATCAAACACCAATGCGTACGAAGTTAGAGCCATGTTTTCCTGAACAATTAAATCTACTCTTTGAAGGTTCGGGGTGGGGGGGTCAGACGTATAAGCTTAAGGGATCAAGGGTGTTGTTTAGTTAAGTTGGTAAAATGTAACACATTTGACAGTTTTCTTTTGTCATTTTGTCATCTCCATACCCAGGATAGTGAAATCGGGTATGTATTCCAGAATTTCTA
>OMLO01005517.1_pt1 | contig 10638 bp, 4 predicted proteins | sample 1674811 | NCBI WGS metagenome assembly OMLO01 (sample SAMN06265003, study PRJEB25207) | coral metagenome | isolation source: Coral host | place: Mexico:La Bocana,Puerto Morelos, Mexico | collected 2008-11-13
GGAGGCTAAATTTTCACTGGGTAGGGGAGAATAATCCACTGGGTCGGGTTCCGCTGGGTCTGTTACAGAGGGGTGTAACAAGTCCTCCACATTGTCAGAGCCAGAGTGACATTACCGATAGACATGTGACGACTTCTAAAACCGGTTCGGTTAAATTTGTTTTGAAAAGCCTTAGTTAACTTTCGGATCACTTTATCCAAGGCCTTGTTGAAAGTTTACAAATGGTATGGCCCAGCCATCAGAATGGGAGGTCTCGAGTGATACTACTTTTTTAGTCTGTCCACAGACATTTTTCTTTTCTTGTTTTTATTTTGCAACTAGTTAATATTTTTCCATGCGCGCGAGATCGAGCCCAAAAAAGTCTCTATATTTGTAGAATAGAATTTCTCTGTCTCCCCAGTTCCACCTCAAATTGCGTTCGGGCTTTTTACAAATCCCCTGCGGTTAACATTTTTACGGACTCAAGACAAAATAGAGGCCCTGTGGACAGTCACCGACTCCTGCCTTGTTTAGAATGTTAATATTTAGGTCTGCCAGTGAAAGCTTACTCTCCAGAATGTCGGAAATGAGTCGAACTCTCAGAATCCAGCTAATTAACAAAGACCAGCGGCCTTAATTCACTCTCGCTCTATTTTTTCCTAAATTTGTGTACAGCGAACTCGATCAAGTAATTTTGCATGACGAACCATAATAGAGCGATCTACAAGCGGAGAAGACACCAAGCCGCGATTATGTACCATTTACTTCACTGCCTTATAAATCTTACGTGTCAGTTTGAGCCAAAAAAGATAAAATTTTAACTCACCAAGCAGAGGCAACGTTATCCGCGCCTACTCGGCCAACAATTGTCGTTTGGTGGATTAGTTGGACAAATATGTGGTTCAAATCAGCTGATTATTTGGCGATTAGAAAAAGCACTCCGAACAATCTTAGCATGACGCATCTTTTAGTCGTAACATTAGTTTTTTTGTTTTTCCATTTACTCAGCCTGAGTGGTGTGTGCAGAGATCAGAGAGTTGATAAAAAATTAAAAACTGAGGGCAGTTATTTTTCTTCGCCCTTTGCGCTGTTTTTTTTTTTGTTTCTGCTCTACATTCGCCCCCCTGACATATTTTATCTTCTAATTTCGTTTACCTCGTTGCAGGTCCACAAGAAATCCAGTGGTCAAGTTATCCTGAAACTGGCAGATTTCGGGTTAGCCATGGAGGTTAAATCGCCGATATTTACGGTGTGTGGTACGCCAACTTATGTGGCGCCAGAAATCCTGGAAGAGACTGGGTACGGGCTCAAAGTCGACATGTGGGCAGCGGGTGTCATCACTTACATAATGCTCTGTGGTTTCCCGCCATTCCGCAGCGCTAAGAAAGATCAAGATGAACTGTTCGATCTGATCATGGAGGGAGATTACGAGTTTTTATCTCCCTACTGGGACAATGTTTCCAAAGAAGCTAAAGATCTCATCTCGAAACTTCTCGTTGTGAATTACAACGAGCGTTATAGCTCAGAGGAGGTATTATCGCACCCGTGGGTTAAGCACAGCGCCGACTCTCTTGGCCGTGAGTTCCTTGGTGAGAACTCCGAGGCGCGGAGGAAATTCAAGGCCGCAGCTATTACAGTTCAAGGAGCAAAGAGGTTTGAAAAATTGGCCGAGCAGTTTCAACGTCAACGAGGCGAGAAGATCATAATAACTTGACGAATTAAGTCCGATGTACTTCCTGCAGACTAGTTTTTGGTATTAGAATAGACCAATTTCGATGTATTAAAATTCAGCCTAAAACAATAGACCTCAGTACGAGCTTCTGGGGAATAACTACAGAGTTTGTGGGGTTTAATTCTCCAGAGCCTCGTGCTGAGGTCTATTGTGTTAGAGTGAATTTTAATATATCGAAATTGGTCTATTCTCGAGGGGTACTCGCATGCAATACTCAAGATCTAAGGCGATAAACTGTAACCGCCACCCGATGGTTCCCTATCAACTATATGGTCATTGCTCCAATTTTTTCATTCATGCCTTCAGATACTGTCAAGAACTAAACATAATCAAGGTATGAAGCTAAGAAAAATAGTGCAAATCACAGCGTTCTCTTCAGCTGAACTTGTATGACATTTGCTCTAATTACTGCGGTCAAAAATAACACAATACAGCAGTCACGCGTGTCACGCCGCGCACTACTTTAATTGCTACAAAAACTGTCAAGACAAATGAGAGGACATATTGATTTTCATTGATGATAGTGTTGTACATAAACACAAATGCCTTAAATATACGGTACACGGTCATATCGAATCAATTAGTTGTTACGGCTGTTATGGAGGTCAGGAATGTTACAGAGTTTTACTCTGGCCAGAATACGATAGTAGACTTTGCAGTAATAACATTTTAGAACTTGTATTTCTTAGAGAGAATACCCTGGATATATTTTTATACAAAATTTGTACTTTTGATTACTTAAACGTAATTTATTTTAGTATAGCGACGTTGTCAGTATCTTTGAACCCGGCAAGTCCGTTTCTAATACTCCCAAGACAATGAAATGATTTCAATTTCACTGTGGATCTTGTAGATGATATATTTATTCAAATATGTATATATTCACAATCATTCACTATCATTAGCTAAATTGATTTTATAACGAAGAGTAATTTGTTAAGAAGCTTTGAAACTGTTGGCAATCGATTCTTTGAAATTAATTAAGTAGACTGATCACCTTTGGTTTTATAAATAATGATTGTTAGTACGTACTGCATACAAAATATATATTTATTGATTCGTAAGCGTTTCTCTTTAAATCGTCCAATGTATATAATGATATGATTAGTAGTTGTGCAAATGAAAATTGATTAAATTATTTATTGGTAGAAATGCAGTCGTTGTGTTAGAAAACTTCTGTTCGCAGACAACGGACCAGACTTAAAACATCATTGCCTGGCAAACACTATTCACTTGACTCTGAAGATGACTTCCGCTCAGATATTCGAAACGTCACCAACAGTCCTTACCAGAACTACCCTCACCCGGACGAGCACACTATACGATCTATTGTTTATTTAAAAAAGGGGTTATATTCAGCACTTTGGTTCAAAATAGGCCAAAAGTTACCAAAAAAGAGCTAGTTTTCCGAAAAGTTGCTAGGAGTTGCTCTCTGACAAAAAGTTGCTCAGAAGTTGCACAGCAGAATGTGGAAAGGCCTGCTATTCTAGTCGGTTGGAAGTTCGTGTGTTGTTAGTCAAATTAAGTCGGTTTGTTAGAAGCCGTTTGCAGGGGTCGTTTACGTCGTAGAGAAGTCGTTTGTAAGACGCCGGTAGTGGTTGACATCTGTTAAGAGGCGTTTGTTTTAAGTTAGTATTCCAGCTTTCCAGAGTCAAACCGTTTACTATGTTACGTTGACTTGCACTACATCAGTTCGGTAAGTGCTGTCAGACTAATGCGCCAACAACTTTGGTTCAACCAAAGCTACAAAGACCAAGGTCTCGTTCCGGCCGAACTCAAACTGACGCAAGTCTCCGTTGAACATACAAGAGGCCATCCAGATCGTCAAATTCACCTGCACACGTCCGGGGCAAAGCGCGGACAAACGACCGTCACAAAAGACTCAACTACTGCAACAATAAACTACAACAACAACTTGACAAACTTAACAACTGCTACCGACTAACTTACCTGACACTGTTACGACAATGGCCGACAGGCGGGTTAACAAAACCACAGCTCGCGTTCGTACTGAACAAGAACGAAAACTGACAAGACTTCAACGCAATAAAGAAAAAAACGACCGAAAACTGACGATAACTGGGTCAGGAATATTTCTTCCCTTGCTTTAGACCAAGCCGAGACTCGCATACTATCCTACGGACTAAAACGTTTTGGCTTGCGTGATGCAGAGAACGAGTGCGCACTAACAAGAATAGGCATCGCCCTTAAATTCGTGTTAACCACCCCCCCCCCCCCCCCCCCCCCCCCCCTTAATTTGGTTTTAACCCCCCCCCCCCCCCCCCTTCTCGCTTAAGCATGCTTTCCAGTCCTTTCTCTGGCTGCCATTTTTTTGAGCCTCATGGAGGACGAAGAGGTAGAGCTTGACTTGCCTGAGCATATTTACGAGGATTTCAAAGACGAACTACTCCACAAACTTAATGAACTTAGGGAAACGAACATTCTCTGTGATACAACTATTCGAGCTCAAGGACAGGACTTCCCTGCTCATAAATGTGTTTTATCTGCTGCAAGTCCTTATTTCCGGGCTAAGTTTACCAGTCAACTGCAACAAAACGAAAGCAATCTTGTAGAGTTACAAGAGGAAAAATCAATGACGATTGGCCATGTTCTTGAATTCATTTACACTGGTAAAGCGATCATAGATTCTTCCAATGCTCAAGATTTGTTGATGATCGCGGACTTCTTGATCATACCATGTTTGAAAACGAAAGCGTCTAATTTCCTGGAGAGTTCGCTTAATGCTTCGAATTGCTTAGCTTTGGAATCACTCGCTTCTCGGTATAACTGCGAGTCTTTAAAGCAAGCTGCAGTCGTCTTTAAATATAAAAATTTTGTAGCTGTCGCGAAATCCGAGGACTTCAGAACGCTTGATGCAGAGAACATCAAAGAACTGATTTGCAAGGACGAGATAAACGTCTCAGATGAAGAGGAAGTATACCAAGCAGTGATTGCTTGGGTGAAACATGATCTACCGTCGAGGGAATGTTTACTTCCCGAACTACTGAAATGTACGAGGCTGTTTTCAATGTCGAAGTACAGTCTACGACAAATTCTTGATGAAGAGATGGTCAGTAAGAACCTCACCTGTACAAAGGTTGTCATCAATGCACTGGATTTCTTTCTGTTCCCGGACCGTTTCCAAAACATGTCACTTCAACCTCGTTTGTCTTTAGATAAATACGAACCTGTGGTAGTGCTCACTGGTGGAGCATGTAAAACTGGTAACAAGAGGGACACCCAGTGTTTTGTTCCCTCCACTTTATCATGGGTATCCCTTCCCATGATGCCATACCCTCAGAGTCACCATGGTGCTGTGGTGTGTTGTGGACTGATGTTTATATTGGGAGGAAACAGCTCAAGGCCAATGTGTTGTTTCAATCCAAAACAAACCAAATGGAGTACCCTTGGCATAACATTAAAGGTTAAAGACTGTTCAGTCACATGTTTCCGTGAAGAGCTGTATGTGATTGGTGGAGAGGGTTCTTGGCAAGATGTTCAGATATACAATCCAGTTCTTGATAAATGGAGAAGAGGGGCATCAATGGAAGCCCGCCGTTCTGCCCATTGTTCAGTTTTGCTGCAAGAACTTATTTATGTATTTGCTGGTCACGATGGCACTGTTTGTCAAAACAGCATGGAGTGTTACAATCCCTTAACTGAGCAATGGACAAAGGTTCCAAGTATGGCTAAAGTTCGAAGGTTTGCTGCTGCTGCAACAGTTTGTGAGAAAATTGTTGTAGTTGGTGGATTTGGTGACATGACATATACAACCATAGAACCTTCCTGTGAAATGTTTGAACCAAGTATGAAACAGTGGAGCCTGGTGTCTAGTCCACTTTATCCTCGTGCTGCGCATGGTATTGTAAGTATAGATGACATTGTTTATTTGTTTGGAGGAGAAAATGAGGAGTTTTTGGTACCTAGTGTGGAGAGTTTTGATGTGAAAAATAATGAATGGAAGGAAGTTGGCTATATGCCAAGAACTATGGGGGCTTCATTCTTTGGAATATCACTGCTAAAATTGCCGAAAGAGTTAATTCAGTATTGACCAAAAAGCCCACCTTCCAGCCCTAGGGAACAAGGGGTGACTACAAAAGTGATGACAAGTTGCTTTAAAATCCTATCTGACATGGTCATATTTTAGAGAATGACCTTGCCTAAAAGGACTGGAACAAAATTTAATGTAATTTGATGAGTAGAAGTTGTACTTAATAGGGTAACAAATATAGCCTGTAAACTTAGCCACCCAAATGACAAAATACAGAAAATAACACAACATTAAAAATTTCACCTTTTTTTTTAATAAAATAGCATATACAAATAGGAGTAAAAATCACATAATTTCTTAGTTGTAGCAGAAAATAACTACAGTCAACCTCCCATAAATAACAACCCCAAGCTTACAAGCTTACGACAGCTTAGACCATACTGGGTTAAAATTTTGTTTCATTAGCTTATGATAACTGCAGAGACCCCATGTTTTAAAAGTCAATTTCGAGGAAAAATCTAGAACTTCACAGTTCTGTCTCTTGTACTACCCAAGAACATGATAATGTTACCACACCTTATCATCCAATTTACACTCTATTATCTGTCAAGCAGTATCTCGCAGGAGGTTAAAGGAGCTCTGTCATGAGGATTTTGCGGATTTTTGGTTTTAACTGTTCTAAAATCAGTGGTAGGCAACTTTACCCATGAAAAACATTATTTTTTAACATCTAAAGAAGATATAACCTTAATATGTGGATAGAAACCCAACTATGGCTATGAAACAGCTTGAAAAGTTTAGCTAAACTTTTCAAGTTGTAATCCATTTCCATTGTAGCCATCTGCAGCTAAAGATACTTATTAACAGTTTTGGTGCTCTAATATATCAATTGTTAATAAAAATGGACTATTATTTTTTGTTTTCCTTGATTCAAATATAAATTTTGGCTGTTCAAAAATCTGTTAAAATCCGTGACAAAGCCCCTTTAAAATAAAAGTTCAAACTTTTGACTCTAAAAGTGGTCGTGGTCATTTAGGAGAGGTGGTCTCCTAAAAGAGGTTCCAAATATAGTGATTACACTGAGGAACTTTTGGTATTTTGGAAAACTAGTCACTGAGGCAAGGTAGTCACGGCCAGAGGTTTACATGTAACTGTAGTTCAATATATGTGACCTATTTTTCAACGACACATTGGCAAGCTAGCTAGACCGTACAACTGTAATTTTCTTTTTACCACTTGAGTCATGCATAAATTTAGTTGAAACAGTGAGTCTTGGGCTTACCTAGTGGGACAAAAAGCAAGTAGAAAATTGTCCATATATTATAAGCATTCTCGGTATTGGACTCACTTGAGGTAGCTTGCAATGAAAGCTCATGTGAGGGAATACCACAAAAAATGATTTGTGTCATATGCATTTAAAAAGTTCCATACATTAGCCTCACTTGCAAGCTAGTTACAGTCCAATATAGTGTATTGGTAAGCAGTGCGAGTCAACTGTGGAGTAGGAAGAAGAAACTTTCCTCCTTCCCTAAGCTCCAATCCCCCATGCAAACCCCATCCCCACTCCTCATCTGTACTTGTACCTGCTAAATGTTTTGGAATAAAGTTTTCAAAGGTGTTTCAAACATTTCCTGGTTACAGCTAGTCCCACTATAGTTTCATCAACCAGCTTAGTCATTAGTACATTTCCCTGACTTTAAAAATCAGAATTGAGTGAAGATTTCTGTCATTTATAATTTTTTATCTTTTTATCGTTTTAATAGCTCAAATTTCTCAGCCAGCCATGAGAAATATGTCCAAAGGAGTGAGCAGGCATGAAATCAATGTTTTGACCAACATTCTTGATACTCCTGTCTCAAACTCAATACCAGTCTCTTCCTTTGCTGTGAACAAGTTGATCAATTTGTTTTCTACAATTTACAAACAGGTTTTTGTATTCAGGGCAACCAAGGCTTTTCTTTATGCTACCGGTAACTAGTGTGCTATTTAGTCCAGCTGCTTGTAAGATTCTGTATTTCCAGAAAATATCCATCAATTGACCATTAATATGATAATTTCTTTCTCCCAAATCATACAGTCTTGGCCTTCTATTCAAAGTCCTCACATTTATCAGTAGAAGTCCTAAGGTAATTCTACCAGAAAGTGAACAATGGTCTCATGATGAACTACCTTTTTAACTAAAGGTAGTATAATTTTATCATGATTTCCAGCTGCTTTTAGATTTGATAAATTGTTCAAAAGTGATTTCCTAAAAAGTTTGGATTCAAATATTCTTTTGGATTTCAAAAGCTATTCTTGGATTTGTCCGTTGTTACCAGCTTCCATATTTTACTAGCTCTCTTGCGATTAATCATGCGATATAGTTCTCTTGAAAACGAGGTATGTATCTTGGTAAGCCCTACAGTATGGTTGCTGAAAAGTAGCAAAATTTGATAAAAATGTTTACATTTGATTAATGACATATTTTCATTTGCTAAAAATATTTTCATTCAATAAATTACAAAAATTTTCATTTGCTAAAAAGATTTCAATTTGATAAATTACAGATATTTATTCATTAAAATATTTTCATTTGATAAATGACAATTTTTATACGTTAAAATACTTTCATTTGATAAAATATATTTGTTCAATAAAACCGATTCCATGCTCCTTTTTGCATATGGTAAAAATGTTTATTCAAATATATTTCTTCATTTGATGAAAATATATTTATAATAAGGACACATGACCCAAGGAGGTGTGACCACAAAGCATTTATGGCATGGCCACAAAGCTTCCTGCCATTAATCAAAATCCTTAGTGAAAATGGCGACAAATCTAGACTTGGAAGCAACAGCAGAGGCAACTACTTGGATTATGTATTTGCTGAAAATCTACTGGATGGATGTGAACACAGTGTCAGAATTAGAAACTTAGAGTTCCACTCTAATGGGAGGGGCCAACTCAGCCCCAATGTTTTGTTTTAATGGATATCAAAACAAATGGAGCTCACTTGGGAAAAGGTGATGCTAAAGGGCTGTTCAGTCACATGTTTTCGTGAAGAGCTGTATGTGATTGGTGAGAAGGTTCTTGGTGTTATGTCCAAATATACAATCCAATTCATGATAAATGGAGACTAAGAGCAGCAATGGAAACCTGCTGTGCAGGTCATCGTGCAGTTGTGCTGCAAGAGTGTGTCTATGCAATTGCTGGTCATGATGGAACTGTTTGTCAAAACAGCCTGGAGTGAACATTACAATCCATTAATTAACTGACCAATGGACAAAGATTTCAAGTATGTTTTAAGTCCGAAGGTTTGCTGCTGCTGCCACAGTTAGTGAAAAAATAATCGTAATTGGCAGATTTCGTGACATGACAGCTGAAACATTGAGCCTTCATGTGAAATGTTTGAGCCAAGAACATCTGAATGGAGCCTGGTGTCTAGTCCACTTAATCCTCATAATGCACATTGTGTTGTAAGTATAGATGACAATGTTTACTTGTTTGGAAGCAAAAACGAGAGTTTATATGCAGCTGGTGTGGAGTGTTTTGATGTGAACAATAATGAATGGAAAGAGGTTGGCTCTACGCCATCACCAATGCAGGCTTCATACTTTGGAACAGCCAAAAGAGTTCCTTCACAACTGACCTTATTTGACAGAAAACATTTGATACATTTGAAAATACTGAGTGAAAATTCCATTTGCAAATTATAATGTGGATGGGTCTAAGTTTCAATCCTGCAAATAAAGAATCGCCCCCTTTAGCTCAAGGTCTGGATACCAAGGTGCCCCCACCCCCGGCTCATGGTCTGTATCTGCCATTGTATAGATATGTTCTGGAACAACACTTTGATTAATTTTTTGCAGAAAATAAATAATGCTTTATGTATGGTCACAGTCACAGATTCTGCGCCAATGGAAGGTCTCTTGTGGGCTAAAGAGCATAACCAAAATCGGTAAGCAGAGAGCATTGCTTGGTAAATAGGTAGGACAACCTTCCCTCCACATCAAATCAAAGTTTTCAACACACAGGCATGAGACTCAGACCTAATGCATGGAGGTTGCAGGTATATTCATCTCTTGCTTGTCAGCTATTTCAGTGATTAAGTTGAGTTTGTTTTCAAGCCCGAGTCCAATTCAAATGCATAACTCACATTTCACATAACAACCTACACAACGTGGAACAGAATATTTTTTACCCTTCAAGTATTAACAAGGTAGCTATACTCGAGTCAATGCATTTTACAAATGAGAGTTCGATTCGGGCCAACCAAGGCTGTTATGTCTGTTATTCATGCTACCCAGTGTGCTATTCAGCCTAGCTGCTTGTGAGATTGTGCAGTTCCAGAAAATATACCTCCCCCACAGAAGGAATATTTTTCCAAGAAACCCCTCTAGAAATTCCAATTAAGCTTGATACATTTCTTTACATGTGTTGCTCTTATAGAATCCACCACCCGCAGGAAATTCCAATCCCTTCTGTGGGGGAGTATAATATTTTCTAGAACAGCACATTGCTGCCTAACATTCTTGCTTAACATTAATTTGTCATTCAGAACCATGAGGAGGAGCTGGGATATACCTCACTAATAACTTGGGCATTTGACTTGGCCTTAGGATTGACCTCTTCAATCTGTCCCAGATTAGTAGAATCCTACTAGTTTACTAATGCAAATGCTGTAATCTGATTGGCTGAGCTATTGCATACTATCAGTCTTTGGTGTGCAGTGGCTGGAGGTTGTGTACAAAATGGCAACATTTTGTTTTTCCAATTTAAGTTTTAGAGGAAAATTCTAATGCAAATAGATGAGCTTAGAGCATTGAAACGAGAAAAACGGCAATGTGAGAGGCGGCGGGTTAAGTCAGGCCTGGAGATGCACAAGCAACTTTATAGAGATTCTGCGTGCAACTATTATGCAGCTATAAAGGAAGCAAAGAGAGCACATTTTAGC
>OMLO01005518.1_pt1 | contig 10638 bp, 6 predicted proteins | sample 1674811 | NCBI WGS metagenome assembly OMLO01 (sample SAMN06265003, study PRJEB25207) | coral metagenome | isolation source: Coral host | place: Mexico:La Bocana,Puerto Morelos, Mexico | collected 2008-11-13
AGTTAACACTGCTAAAGAGTGCTCAATACACATTTGTGTAGAGCGGTGTATAGAATTGGGTTACTAAATGAAAACACTCATGATTCACTGCAACTCTGAGTTTCGTGCTTACGCACTCATCAGGCAGATTTTGAGTGCGTAAGCACGAAACTCAGAGTTGCAGTGAATCATGAGTGTTTTCATTTAGTAACCCAATTCTAATAATAATAATAATAGCAATAATAATAATAATTATAAAAATATTATAATTATAATAAGGACCTTCCCAGCATCCTTTGTAGCTAAAATGTGCATGTTAAAAAGTTTGTCAGTTTTGAAGTCCAGGATGTTGCTACATCACAAGAAAAAACACTTGCCATGAAAAATATACTTTTCCAAAATTGGTGGTATGACAGTATTAGTCATGTGATTGTGTCTAAAATTGCATTTTACACATTCAGGTATAGGACCAAGTTGGATGTCTAGTGGTTTCCACCTTATTGAAATTCATGAAATTCCTCTTAATTGTTTACTAAGTTTATTTCTGGCTAACAGGAGCATATGCAGCCTATTTTAGGAACCTTTTGTGCCTTTTTTTTCCCTTAGTCACTGGTACTAAAGTACTAGCCCGTATGCCCCAGTGACCAACCCCAATAGCGTGTATTTCTAGTAGTGTGTGTTACTAGAAGCGTAGCAGCTGCTGCTGGTAGCACTAGGGTAATCAATTGTGGCTGCATCTACCCATCTTGAGATGTGCAGTCACCTGAGGAGTACAGGGGTTGGAATGGTTGCTTGTTCCCAAGGTATCCACCTTGATATGTGGCACACTTCATTAGGGTGTTGGATCACTGTGACAGCACAGGTGCCTCGAAAACTTATAGTGGTTGTTGATGTGTTGTAGTTGATTTTATCCATTGCCTCTCTGATATGTGACAAACACATGCACAGCACTGTTGCTCTTGGCTATCAACACGCCAGGAACATGCCATCTGCCAACAATTTCTTTCTTAGGTATATTTGCGTGCAGCATTCAGTCTATTGACTTTTGACATGCTGAGTGCATATCTTCTTTGGATTTATTGGTGGGCTTCATGACTGAATTTAGCGTTTGTCCCGCGAGGATCATGGTTACCAATGTCAGCAAAGTCTGAGGGAATGATTTCCTTTGGCAGTTCCAAGAAAAACGTCTGGTGGCTGTGAATGATCTACTGAGCATTTTGTTATGTACTATTGTCTGTATGTTAGCTGTACATTCTAAAATCAACTTAGCCATAGTAATAGAGTAGCAGTCGCATTTGTCTTTTTTTTTGATGACTTTTCAATTGTTATTTTGTTGTGGGTGGTTGACTAGCGCTGCTAAACAACGTAGGTGATATTTGGCTCCATGAGCAATCATGTTAATTGTACTTAGCTTAGATATTATATTCAAATGGCATAACTCATGGGCCGACAGGTCAAACACAGGCTCAGCATCTACAACTATTGTTCACACCACTCCTAAACAACCTCAGTGGTCAGTTACTTCAGAAAGGAAATACTGAAACATTTTTGCTGTCTGGAAAATACTTCCTGTATGTTTGCTGCTTCTTTGCTGGAGACTGGAGTTTCCTTTTAAATATGTGATCCGCTTTGGTTCTATTTAATTCAACGTGATTAATGCCAAGTGACACTATGATTTTCATATGTCTGAGCAATTTCATTCTCTTGTCCAAATGTTCCCAAATCAAATCAACCCATTTTTTTCTTTTATATGTCGAAACTCCATATTTTCTCTTTGTAACAATGGCTTCTTTATTATCCCTAAGTACTGTACTGGACGCTGGAATATATAACCATGAATTTACAAGGACTCCATAATCTGTAGCTACCCCACAAGGAGATTGTCAATGGAATTTGCAAGATACAAGCATTACCTTGACTGTAGTTTGAACTAGATTTTCCAGAGCCTCTTCTATAGACTTGACAAAGGCCAAATTCCGCCTGGAAAAGAAGCATTCCTGACTATCATAATGAATGTCAACCCCACATATCAATAAACATGCGCGATATGTAAATATCAGCTTCCCCTATCTAATAGGCTCCATTTTCTTTGGTCTACTTATCCAGTGGAGGGGCACAAGCTCCTTTGTGAAACAATGGGTGGTAATTGAGCCTACTTACAAACCATATATAATTATTTTATATAAACTGTGGAAGAACCATGTTAAGAACTGATTCTGGTACATGGAGACACGGTATCCAAAAAACTAAAACCTACCAGTAAGATAAACACCTACTATCCAAGATTTTATTTTTCGTTCAGTGGTACCATGAAGACCTGAGCTGAATATAGAATTGAATATAGAGCTGAATATTGAGCTGAATATTGTTGAAAGATTGTCAAGTAGCTGCTTTGTGGTGTGCGATGTGATCAAATACTCAGAAAATTCATTATAACTGGAAGTAGATTTTGGGCCTAATCGTTTTTTGAAAATTTCTTCCAAAAGAAGTATATCAGCAGAAACTATGGTCCATTTGCTTACTAGCTAGGGCCAATCTATGGGTAAAAAATGAACTAAATTGACTTTTTCAATTTGTGCTGGTGTTTAGTCTATCCTGTATTTGTAAACAGTGGCTCTTACATGTAGCTACAGCAATACAATATGGGTTGCAAAGATGTAGTTTCGTCCATCATACTGCATGCCCTTTCATGTCATTCTCCAAGAAGCTTCCTCGTCTTTATAAGCACCTGCACATAACAATTTTGTCCTCTTTCATTTTACGTGGGTTCATTGAGAGCAGCATTGCTTTTTGTCCCACCCTCCTCCGCTTCAGTATTGTCTACATTTCTCCTCCCATTCTATGCCTTACCAAAATTAATGTTCCCCATATCTTAATTAGCATAAGTCATAGACGGTCTTTTAAGTGAATGTCATTATATTAAATGGCATGAAGTGGTACTACGATCAAAATTTTACACCTTGATTTTTTAGTTGCATCACATAGAATTCCATGAAAGAATAACAATGCCGTTTACTGTTTGCAAATATCTGCATTAGTTCCTGAGATATTTGTGTTTGAAAAATACGTAAAATATGCAAATGAATGACTGATGACGTCATATACTCAACCCAATATTATATGAGGTATATTAATAGAGGTATCTTGGCCAATTTGCATCACAGACCATTGAAACTTGGTAGGCTAATAGTTCTAAAGGAAACACACCTGTCGCGTACCCAAGTACATGGGGAACGGTAAGTGCCAACCACAGCGTACAAAACTTGATTTTATAACTTGTTTTAATGAATCAGCTATAGTACACGTGCGGTGAAAACTACAAGGCAAATTTGATTGCGTAGTCAGAAACAAACCTAAATAAATAATCTTCATATGCTTGCTGGATCATACATACTGGGGAGGTCTGGAACCCAGTATATTGCCATGGTAACAAAACTGTTGAGTTTGTATTGTGGAGCACATTTAGTAGAATCTTAGGGCAAAGAATCAAACATTTCTGGTAAAAAATGGCTGAGATATCTTTCTTCATCATATTTGATCAAAATTTGGACGAGTGTATGACGTCATCAATTGCCTAAATTGCATATTTAAAAAACTCTGGAACGAAGAGATATTTGAAAATAGTAAACAGCATTTTTCTTATACAGATTACTTTTCATGTTTTAAAATGTCTTAGATCGGAAAGATGCGATTTTCGTCATAGTATCACTTTAAAGGCTTATGAATGAAATAGGAAATGAAATAGGAAAATCAACATTGTTTAGGAGGAGGGGGGATTGTTTCCAGAACAATCAAAAACCAATCACATTGGGGGTTTTATTAAAGAACAAATCAAATTGTCCATTACAAAATTAGATGGTATGTTGTTAAAACAGATTAACAGAGGTCAATTTTGTCTCTCATAAGGTGACTTTATTTTGTAACTCTTTTTTGTCACCAATAAGGCTCTCAGGTCTTGGAAAGAGTTATGTGACAAGAAAACTTTCCTAACTCTGCATAATTTCTTCCATTTTTAAAATTTAATCTTTCTTTCAGAGGGCTAGTGTTTTCACAAAAGAGTGTCTGATTTTCCTGTTACTGTTTCCACTGCTCTTTAAAAGATGGTATATGTGGCTAGAAATGTGATCTGTAACCTTACACAGGAAATGTACATTAATGCTTATCTGTTCAATAGATGAAAACACAAGTCATCTGTTTCTTATCTGTTAAAAACCTTCGTAAAAACTGTTTCAAAAGTTAGCCAAACCATTAAATGCTAATATGAAACTGTTTACACATTTACCAGTAATTAAACCATTCAGAAATTTTCCCAATCTGTTAAACAGCAAGGTCTACTTGTTAATAAAATTTTACCATCTGTTAACCAGAAAGCTTAGTGGGTGTCTCAGAGACTAAGATCTAAAATTTAAGATCTTAAGCTGTGTTCTCACTAGACTGAAACATGATAATCCTGATCACGAATGAAACATGTTTCGCTCTGAAAAGTGTTCACATCAGATAATGCATTGCGCGAATCATGATCGAAGCATTATAATTCTGATCATGATTGAAACAACCTCATGAGGTAGTTTCAATCATGATCAGATGAAACACCTTCATAATGGCAGGTGGATGCAGAGAAGACCAAAAGACCCCAAATTGGGGGTATGATGAGGCCAATTCTGGCACTGAAATATGCCCTACATGTATAAAGGCTCAAATGTCCCTCAATTACTTACTTCTTAAACATCCACTACTTAGAAATCAGTTTCTTAAAATTACATCCTTAAAACAAATGCCAACATTATCTTGATCGAACAGTCTTTAAGGACAATCACAAAGTAACTTACTTTGCCTCAGCAAGCAGAAATGGTGAAAATCGTATATTGACCTCTGGGGACAGATCAGGATTCTCAATATTAAGTGCTTCTGCAAACCGTCTATTAAAAAGAAACAAGAATAACAAAATATAGTTATCAGTTTTTATTATTAAGAATAAAAAGCAGCAATATTAAAGAATGACAGTTTGATGGTTCCATGCCATAATTTTCAAATTCAAAACATGCATTATGTGAGTTCGTTATATAGTGAATGTAAGTGTGAAAGTCTCAGTGCATAATGATAAGGGGATAAAATAATCAATGAATAAAAATACCAATGGTGTACTTGAAATGTTAAATAAAAAGTTTTGCTTTTCACACATACATACACGTATTCACATACATATTCATTATTTATAATGAACTCACATAATGTGTTTTATTTGAATTTGAGAATGATGACATAGAGCTGTCAAAATGTTGTCCTTTAATATTGCTGTTTTTTATTCTCAATTGGTCATCAAAAACCTTAGTAACCGGTATTAGTTTTTATTTTATCAAGAAATATTACTTTAGCTGGTTCTTGATCCTCTGCTACATTAATGATGATCTTTCAATCAGGATTTGCATATTCTAGGAAACCAAGCCTGGGTAAAAGGGCTTGGTCATTCCCAATAACAGTATTGTATATAATTTATGATTAAGATAAGGGGGATGATAAGTTTTCATCCTTCCCAAGATCCCTTGCATTTTGCAAATTTTTCATAACATCCAAATTAGAGATTTTTTTAAAATAAGATAAAATAAATCTTTGTTTATATTACACTGTGGGCTGTAATACATAGCCCAACCAGAGTTTTCATTAGTTCACACACAATAGTAGTATGTTAGTATAGCAGTATGTGTCAATAAATTTTAACAAATACCTGTTTCGTTCGTAGACTGCACAGTCGCTGTTACATTCAAGGCTTAAGAGAGAAAAAATGATCATAAATCTCTCTGTATGTGTATGCACATAAGTGTATATAAATTTCCTTTTATTATTAATGTTTTTAATTAGAATCCCACTTTTATTCACAGTGGCTCTGAATAACAAAACCGTTACCTAGTACAATTATAACATACAGTAAAATTCTGAAAGTAACAGCTCCCAAAAATGTATGTCTGTTATTGAAATTCAGTTGTTGTTTGATCCCAGTGTTTGAAGGTAGCATTGTCCAGGACTGCAGAACTAAGCTGATCAATACCTGAGGTTTATCTGCAAGTCAGTTAAGAGAGAGTCATTTGTGATGGAAAGATTGGCTGGCTTTTATTTATTTGGCTGGCTTTTATTTATTTACCCACAGAGGAAGAGTAAAGCCAGTGTCAGTTGTGTTTTGCAACCCAAGGAGCCATTTATTGACTTTGCAAGGTTCAGCACGTATAGTCGCTTGCTAAGAACAGTTGCTTGGATCATAAGATTTGTTAGCAGCAAAAGTGAAAGAAGAGGAAAGAATTGACAGCCCTTTAACTTGTTAAGAGATAAAAAATGCAGAAGAATGGTTGATATCTCATGTACAAGAGGCAAGTTTTTCTGAAGAAATTATGTGAAGTAAACAGCATGGTCCAGTGAAGGAATGCAACCCGGCCAATTTTAACCTGATTAGGTGTCCTACCAGTTGTTTTCTTCGTGTTGGAGGAAGAATTCACAAGACTCTGTTACCAGAAGAGGAAAAGCATCCTATTATCTTCCTTCTAATCATCCTGTTGTTAAGTTGTTGATTGATGATGTTCACACCGGTGAACTACATGCTGGAGTGAACACAATTTCACCGTTTTGTGACAGAGATTTTGGTTGATCAAAGGATGATGGACCATCCATCAGACAATAAGGAAGAGTTGAATTTGTTGTCATAACCAAAAAAGCCCGTTGGTCCGCAGATGGCAACACTTCCTAAAGACAGAATAAACCAATGCGGGTCTAGACTTTGCTGGTTCTATATCTGTTTATGCAGTTACCTGTGCAGTAGTACATTTAGAATTGATATGCAGTATGACAAATGAGCGATTTCTCCTTGCTCTGAGATGCATAATTGCAAGAAGAGGAATGTGCAGCATTATTTGACCAGATAATTTCAAGACTGCTAACAAGGAACCACAGCGACATTGGAGAGTATTGTATTTAGACCAGACCCAAAGTGGTTTGTCTGAAAAGAGGATTTAGTGGAATTTCATTGTGAAGAAAGCTCCATGACGGAGTGGGTTTTATAAACAGCTTGCAAAGAGACACCCCTAAAGAAGCAATTTGTCAAAGCAAGATTAGCTGCTGAGCAATCAACAACTGAAATTAAAGCACAGCCAAACAGTTGTCCTCTTACTTACCTTGGTGCAAACTACAGTGTGAATACTCCTGCACAGATTCTGATTGGCAGGAATCTTCAAGCATCTCGCACTAAAGGCACTCGTGTTTCAGAACAGACATCAAGAGCCCTCACCAAACATTTTCAATATCACCAGATGCTTGTAAATGGATTCTGGAAGTGTTGGCATGCAGAATATCTAATAACCATGACACTTCTCAAGAGATGGTATAAGATTGGTTGCAAAATCCACAAAGGTGACTTGGTCCTTGTGAGTGAGGATCATGTAGGGTCAGTGTCACGTGCATGAGTGGAAGACACCCACAGAGGCTGTCATGGTCTTGTCCGGTCTGTTCACCTGTGGACCTCATCTAGACGTCTTACCCACTGTCCAATGCAGTGCATCTGTTTAAAGCCTGTGATGCTTGTTGAACATTTTACTTACTTTCTCCACTCATGTTTGTCATGTGCTTTCCTCTCAATGTCCCCCCAAGTGTAGTTTAGGGTTTTCAGTTCAGTTTTTACCATCCTTCTCTAAGTTCTCTTTGGCTCTCCCTGTTGTCTTTTTTCCTTCAGGTGTCCAATGGACTGCTGTTTTTGGAACAGCCCTCTCTTCCATTCTAAGCACATGTCCTATCCAGCTTCAACAACTTCTTCTAATGATAGATCTCATGTTCTCTTGGTGGCACTGGGCAAGCAGATCTTTGTTGGAGATTACCCTTGGCCAAAAGATACATATTATGTTCCCGAGGGATTTCGTGTGAAATGAGGACAGCTTTTTCATGTCATGCTCTGTCATCCGCGAGCATTCAGACCCATACAGGAGCACTAGTAAAACACAACTCTGGTATATCGATAACTTTGTTTCCTTCCTGTACTCTGCAGAGCTCCAAATAACATTCAGGTTATTAAAAGTATAACGAGCTTTGTTTAGTCTACTACAGATGTCATTGCTCGTTCCTCCAGTCTGACTGATTAGGCTGCCCAGGTATGTTAATTATGCAGTATTATGCAGGTCTTGATCTCCTACTTTTACTGGTAATGGTGAAGCTACATTAAGGGTCTTAACTTCAGTCTTTTTGTACTTATCCTCAACCCCACTCTCCTACCGAAGGTGTTTAACAGTGTTGTTTTCTCCTGTACATGGTTGTGTGTGTGTGACAGCATAGCAAGATCGTCTGCAAAATCAAGGGCTTCCAATTTTGAGAGAAGTGTCCATCTAAAGCCAATTGGTTTGTTCTCAGTTGTTTGGTGCAGAACCCAGTCAATGAATATATTGAAAAGAGTTGCTGACATGACAAACCCTTGTCTTACTCCGGTCAGCCTAGCTCACTCTTCCTCACACTACAGATGAAATTGGCATACATACACTGGATGATAGAAACTATGTGTTGTGGTATTCCATAATGCTGCAAAATGTGCCAGAGGTTCTATATGTTTCGTGTAACGATTTGGTCTATGCAGCACCTGCAAAAGCCAGCTTGGTGCTCTCTCAGTCATTTGTCAACAAATTCTGCGATATGCTGGATAATCATCTTGCCTAGGATTTTGGTTGGCACCAAGAGCAGAGTAGTGGGAGGCACGGTGACCTCATGGTTAGTGAGCTTGACTCCGGATCGAGCGGTCCGGTTTCAAGCCCTGGGCGGGAACATTGTGTTGTGTTCTTGGGCAAGACACTTACTCTCACAGCGCCTCTCTCCACCCAGATATATAAATGGGTACTGGCAAAATTTAATGCTGGGGGTAACCCTGCAATGGACTAGCATCCCATCCAGGGGGAGTAGCAATATTCCTAGTTGCTCAATGCTACAGAAACAAGGATAAGCTCCGGCCTGATGGGCCACTTAGGCTCATATGCAGACTTAACCTTTACCTGAGAGCAGAGTAATCCCCCGCCAGTTGTTACAGTCAGTTGTTGCACCTTTTTGGGGGATTTTAACTATTACTTCTTTGGACCAGTCATTGGGAATCACATTACTTTCCCAATGTCAGTAAACAGTGGTGATAGTACTGTAGCTGATAATTCTGGATCTACTAAAGAGTTCAGCATTCAAATTATCTGGACTGGGAGACTTCTGGTATGTCCACTTCTTCCTGTGGAGGTGGCCTATTAAGAGTCTCTTTAAAATGCTCTGTCCAGAATAACTCTTGCTTCTTTTCTGCGGTCAAAAGGTTGCCTTTCTTGTCCTTGACAAGTGATGCTGCTGGAAGATGACACTTGCCACTAAGGATTTTAGTGATAGTAAACTTTACCTTGCTCATTACGAACAGCTGTGGTTGTGGCTTCAGCTTGTGCTTCCAGGTTGTTGACATAGGCTCTTTAGTCTGCCTGCCCTCTGTGCTTTACCTCCCAGTGGGCCTTCCTGTGTTGTTCCTGGCATCTTGCTTTCAGCCTGGGAGATTTTGAATCCATCATCTTTTTCTTCAGGTCACACCTGGCTTCTATAGCACTCCACAAATCAGGTGTCATCCGTTCCTTCCTTTTCCTTTGCAGGAAACCTAGGCATGCTGTGCTGGTCTGTCTGAAAACAGAGCTATCTGGTTCTATTTGCTGTTCACCTGCTCTCTTGTGGCTTCAGTGGTTTCAGCTTCCTCCTCAGAGTGCTCAAGTGCCTGGAATCTGTTCTTAACCTGCAGGACAAAGGCCCTCCTCACCTTTTGGTCCTTTAATTTATCTACATCATAGTGCCTGTGCCCCAAGTTCTTTTGCCCAACACTTCTAAGCTTAAGCCTAATAAAGGCAACCACAAGGTGATGATCGCAACAACATCTGCCCCCCTCTGACTTTAAAATCTAGTAAGGAGCGGTGCCATTTTCCATTAATCATTAGATGGTCTATCTGATTTTCAACCCGTCCATTTGGTGAGGACTGTGTCAACTTGCGTATTTCTCGATGTTGAAAGAGTGTTCCACCAATGATTAAGTTATTCATGCTGCAGAACTCAACAAGCCTCTCTCCATTATCATTCATTGTGCTGAACATTTTAGTTGAATTTTATTGAATTTTGTTGATGAATTACATGAAGTGATGCAGTTCCTGGATCAGGTGGGAGGATGTTCCAAACGGAAATTTTGTGTTCATTATGTGTAAGGGGCATTGCATATTTATCGAGTGTAGACTAGGTCTGAGTGATGATGTGATGTAAATATGTGAGCTTGAGGTTCAGTTCGAAGAGCAGATGAGTTCAGTAATGTCTTAAATTTTGTTGCATTTTTTTTTAAATAAATTGTGGAGAAGCTCCACAACAATCGTAATTAGCCAAAACAAACTGATACTCTTCACTCAAAATTTGATGGGAAATACTAAAATTAGGGGTGTTGTTACCACATTATAATTGCGTGATTTCATACCGCGCGGGGACCTGGCACTACCGGATTTTTGCGGACTTTTTCCGGCCTCGAGATGGCGGCGAAAGATGGCGAGACTGTTCGTGCAGGTTGGCACTGGTCTTGTGCTAGTAAACACTGCAAAAACTCGTGGAAAACTCCGAATGTAGAGTACTACACTTAAACCAAAGCTG
>OMLO01005519.1_pt1 | contig 10634 bp, 8 predicted proteins | sample 1674811 | NCBI WGS metagenome assembly OMLO01 (sample SAMN06265003, study PRJEB25207) | coral metagenome | isolation source: Coral host | place: Mexico:La Bocana,Puerto Morelos, Mexico | collected 2008-11-13
CACTAATAAAGGGAAATGAATTGGAACTATTTGCAAAATATAGAGAAACTATTTGCAACATATAGAGAAACTATTTGCAAAATATAGAGAAACTATTTGCAAAATATAGAGAAACTAGAGAAACTATTTGCAAAATATAGAGAAACTATTTGCAAAATATAGAGAAACTATTTGCAAAATATAGAGAAACTATTTGCTAATTGTGGGCAACTCTTTGCTAATGTTAGGAAACTACTTGCTAATATGTGGGGATATTATTTACTGTCCAGTTCCTTTAAACAAGTACTTGGTAGATTGGGAAAACATTATTTTCTGAGATGCAGTAATGTATTTGGTAGTTACCTTAGTTGCTGATCTAAGGCAAGTCACAAGAAACCCAAGGCTAAGGTAGACCAACTATTTGCAGACAGTTGCCATGTTTCTACTTGAAAGGTAGTTGAAACTAAAACCAAATATATTCCTGCTTGCAGTCAATGCGCGCGCACTGCTTGTGTCTCGGGCAAGATATATGCTTCACCTCCTAAATCCCAAACAAGATGATTGGACAATAAGAATTGCGACATATACAAGTCAAACACATTGTACCAAAGCATCCACACAACTTGCCACAGAACCACCTTGGCAGAAGCAGTGTATTTGCATGTGATTATGCTTTTCCAAGACATGGGTTCATGATATGCGTGTGTGTTTGCCTACAGCACATCAGTTTTTCATATCTTCATGACTATGTTACATGTTGAAATATCAGCGCTCTACACCCATGTGTTTTTGATTTATCATGTAAATATAAAAGCATATTTTTGATTTCAATAATCTTCTAATCTTGATGAGTACCAAACCCCAAATATTTGCCAAATATGTTTTCATCCACCTGTTTCAAATGCAGCATCCATGGTGTTTCTTTTCAACAGCTTCCTTCAGTGCTGTAGGTAATCAAATATATATGTGTGTGTGTGTGCGTCAGTGGTTTCGTGATGTTTGCCACTTTGTACGTAACTCCTTTTCGTTTTGTAGTCAGACTTGTTGAGAATGTTCAACATGGTCTTACCAATGCCTAGATTGATATACAGTCACTGCAGCATCTTTATTGAAAGAGAAATGCACGCATGGGTTGTGCAGGTCATTTTCTACCAGCATTTTTTCCTGACAGGTTTCTTTCGTCAATGTCAAAGTCTTCTAACTCACCTTGGTTATTACCTCAAACTGCAAATCATTACGTACCACTGCATGATACACGCGTGCTTGATGGTTTGTACTTGCAAACCTGACATCACCAGATTAAGTCTTGACTATTACAGCACGTATTTTGCAATTGTAGTAGGATATGCCCTAATACACTATGTCAAGGCTTGCGTGCTGCTAGTTTCACAGTTTCACAGCAATTTGCCAAACGATTACCAAAGATTTTTAACATGACCTTGGCATGTTGCATTTTATTGCCCCTGATGGTCCATATTTTGCTTTGTGGCTGGTGCTGGATACCAGAGAACGCCACGGGAACCAAGTGATCCGACAACATGCCGTGCCTACATAAGCCTAGTCATTTCCAGCTTTCAGTCATAAGCCTTGTCGTGGTTTTAAGTCAAAGCCGAGACATCGCTTCGTTATATGTCCAGTCCAAACTAAAGATGAAGATGTAATCGTCAAGCCTTAAGCATCACGACCTATATATATTCCAAGCTGAACAGAGTTCGGGGCGGAGAGAGGATCAACCCCGGCCTCATCCCAAGTCTGAAGAGGGACCTGCGTTCTGTAGAGTTTCCCAGGGGAGGGTAGGCCACATGCTCAATTGCCGCCACTCGGCGCCTCTTATCGCACTCCATTTCGCACACTGGGGGCTTGTATCCGCATTTTCAAAATTGCATGGAAACTATTAGAAACTATTTGCTAATCGTGGGAAACTGTTTGAAACGGTTTGAAACTATTTGCTAATTTTGGGAAACTATTTGCTAATTTTGGGAAACTGTTTGCTAATTTTGGGACGCTTTTTGCTAAATTGTGGGAAGTGAAGTCATTAAGGGAAGCAATGTCTCAGTGGAGACCGCGGAAACCAGTCCCGAAGCAGTCACCCATTGGCTCGCGCTATGTTTTTCCAACCTGACCAAACTTGTTGAGGGCAAACATGGTAAGTTTATCTATTCAATATTGTGGCTTACTCATCCAAGTTGAAGTTCGATGTGGTCAAAACAATGAATTTTCACATTCTGGATCTCTCCTTACTACAGGTTTTGATAGAGGCCCCCAACAAGGGCTCCAACTTTTGACCCAGGTTTGATGAAGATCACAACTGTGTGTGAATGACTGGCCATTTCGGATGCCTTGATTTATGCAATAAAGGCATTTGTGTATACATTAAAAAGTAAATAATTATTCAACATTTATATGTGTAGACAACTACATAGATGTAGTGTTGACATGTAGATATCCACACAGCAGCCCAGAAACTTGAAAATTCATTATGTAAAATCAAATATTTCATCTTTCAAATCTCATAAATTCTGGACATGGTTGGAAACCGTTTCAAACTATTTGCTAGCAAATAGTCCGAAACCGTTTCGAACCGTTTGGAACTATGTGCAACTTCCAACCTTGTTTTTTCTCAAATAGTTTCAAATGGTTTCAAATAGTTTCAAATAGTTCCTGGGTTCTACGACATATATGGGTGATTTCGCAACTAGTTCCAAACCGTTTCGAGCCGTTTCAAACTATTTGCTAGGAAATAGTCTGGAACCGTTTCAAACCGTTTGGAGCTATTAGACTTATAGCAAAAGCAGTACATGTAATTCTGTCATCTAAATATAATTTCTAGTTTAATGATAATAATTGACAATCATTGTAAATAGGACTTTAATAATCATTTTCATGTTAGAATGCAAAGCAATAATACTTGATAATGTTCAACCAAAATTATTCAGTATTATGTTGTATTTGACCATCTTGAATTATATATTTTTTCTTTAATAATATGTTTTAATTCTCTACTATTGTAATTATTTTATTGTACTGGTAAATATTGTAATACAGCAAATATTGTAATACACAAAACGTTGTAATACACCAAATGTTGCAAGTAATGTGCGAACATCGGCGTGTGAGGACTTATATGTATACGCTGCAAAAAGAAATGACGGTCGTTGTTGTTTCTTTAAGTTCTTGCTATGGTTTCATGACTTTGTTTAACTACGTTTGTTTGAACTTTGTTTCAGTGTCGTTTTTGAGGTAATATTGTTTGTTTTCAATTGGACTTTTCTGCTTTCAGGCAAAACACTTTGGGCGCAAGCTGCTGTACACGTTTTTTTTACACACTGCACCGTTATAGACAGAAGTGCTTCGCAAGTGCAAAGATGGCAATGACAAATCAAAGGAAACTTGACAACTGAATCTAATTTCATCTTTGAATCTTCTTACCGGAAGGAAAATCAAATCAGTGTAGTGTAGCAACCTCAATACGGTATTTGTTACAGACTGTATCAGGTAGAATCAGGGAACCTCTGAAGCTCCAAAATATCCATATGTATATTGTGTTTTTTAAATGGAAAACAAATAGCAAATAGTTTCCCCAAATTAGCAAATAGTTTCCCAAAATTAGCAAATAGTTTCCCCAAATTAGCAAATAGTTTCCCCAAATTAGCAAATAGTTTCAAATAGTTTCTGGAAATCCACAGACAAAGAGGCTGAGGCACCTCCCAAGTTATATATATATATATATTCACACTTCATTGAATGTATATGTGTATATATACACATAATTGAATATGCACATGCAATTCTACTTAGCATTTGCTTCTCTGTTGCCCAGGACTAGAACCACTAGAAAACGAACAGTGAATATATGCGTCATTTGCAATACAAACAGGTATCAACATGTTGTAAACACTTCGTTTGACACACCGATTCACCACCACTACCGCCACCATCTCCAACAAGACCACTAAGCATCATTTACAAAATCCTCCTGTTTATCCTTATCTTCATCCTCTTCTGTAGCTTTATCCTCCTCATGATCCTCATCCTCAGCCTCAACGTTCTCCTCCTCCTCCTCCTCCTCCTCATCATCATCATCATCATCATCATCATCACCATCATCACAAGCACCACCATCCTTATCCTTATTTAAGCCACCTTCATAGATCATATAGATCATTGTCATCTTGCTAGGTGATCTTAGAATTCTCCAGTGGGGAGGTGTGGCTTTTTTGGGAAGTCCGGGGGAATTTTTCGAAGACCGAAACAAAATCATGGGGGAGTTGTTTGCAGGAAGTGTGTCAGATGTAGTCCTTATGTTTATGTTATAATTTTTGAATCGTTTGTATGCATTGCATGGAAAACTTCTAGTCCTTGAATCCAGAATTGTGTTATGGCTGGCCCTCCCGTGCAAAGAAATTTAGACCATAGCACCTTTGATCTACAACAAGTAGGCAGAGCAGTAGATGCTGCAATGTCGGATTTCCCTGATATACTTTGCCCATGACAGTTGACAGTTTAACTCAATGACGCAATCTAAAATTGATGCGGATGATGATGAGAATGATGGAGTACAGGAACCACCGCGTCAGAGGCCAAGATTGACTTTTGGAACCAGCGAGCATTCCCCTGGACTTCCGGATGACGACTGGTCTCCATCAATAGCCCCTGCTGGACCTTCTCCTACACAAGAACCTGACGGTGGAGAACCTACCTTGCTTCAGCCTCCTGCCGACATCCCTGTGCCTGGAGATGATGAGGACATGCAACCTCCACTGCCTGAAGACGGACATGAGCAACCACAAGGCCTGACCTTGGATTCACCCGTCGGTGCCTCCACTGTGGATGCCATTCTAGATGAGACTGAACCTTCAAGGGAACCTTCTGCCGCCAACGCTGTTGTGAACACCCCTCGCGCTCATGATCCACCTGCTGATCGAGTTCTACCTCCTGCACCGACTACCTTGGATTCAATCACTGCATCCTACTATGAGCCTGTCCATGCGGAGGACTTTGCAAGCCGAAGAAGGAGAATCAATCAGCAGGAGACTATGTCGCTCTTTGGACCTGCTAGACCTCGACCACCTGATCGACAGAGTGTCCCTTATCCTTCAACAAGATCTTCCACTACATCTTCTGCTGAGGTGCAACCTGCCAACGCTGAAATGCCTACTCCCCCGGTCAACATGGAGATGAACCAGCTGATGGAAGAGGCCTTGACGGTGATGGATTTGGATCCTGATGGGCTGCCTGAAGGCTGGTATGTGGATGAGCAGGGCTACTTTCAGACCGTGGCCAACCCCAGTGACTGGTGGGAAGTCAAGTCAGGGTGCTTGATCAGGCACCACGTTGTCCCTCGACGAAATCTCTATGTGGTGCGGAAGGATCCCAAGTGCCCTGTGGATCTGGACTGTCTGGACCGAATTCGGGTCACCATGATGAAGGATGCACCTGGAAACTACTTGACCGTGACCGATTGCGGTATCGACACCGTCCAGGACTACACCAACAACGCTTGGACTGGAGTCACCATCTTCCAAATCAATGGCAAGACTCGCAAGGGCTATGGTGGTGAGACAGCCAAACCGATCTGCAACGCAAGTGGCCAAGACTTTGCAGAGCCAAGCCAAGAAGAAGGCTTCCTCAGGTGCCTCAACCCTTTCTGAAAGAAACATGTCTTTGGAAGAACGTCAGGCCTTCCAACAGGCCAAGATCAAAGAACTTCAATCTTTCTTCCAAAACTCTGTGTGGGAGTTCTCTACAACTTCCGAAGCTGATCCAGCTCGAACGCTGTCGAGCCGCATGCTGCTCAAGTGGAGCCGCAATCCTGATGGGTCTCCACGAGCAAAAGCCAGGTTGATAGCGCGTGGCTATGCCGATGTTGACGCTTTGGAGGGCAAGGTGGAAACTGCTGCACCAACCACTTCAAGATTGAGCAGATCCTTTCTCTTGTCGATTCTTTCGAATTGCAAGTGGACAGGGTGGACTGCCGACGTGTCTACAGCCTTTCTTCAAGGACTGCCTCAGTCTCGAAAACTTTGGGTGAAGCTTCCTGCAGAATGTTTGCACTTGCTGGGTGCCGACGAGAACACGAGGATGTTTCTCAACAAGCCTTGCTATGGGCAGATTGATGCTCCTCGACGCTGGTACTTGGAAGCAGTGCGTCGCCTCTCAAGAGTCTTGGATTTCGACAACATCTACTTGATCCCTGCTGCTTTCTGATCTATGAGGAGGACTTTGAAGATGGCCGGAAGAACCCCACTGCTGAGAACGTCCTTGGTGCTCAGAGACTTTGTGGAATGGTCTGCATCCATGTGGATGATCTTTTGGGTGCTGGAAACGCCGATTCGGTCGTCTACCAGCGAGTGGTGCAGGAGCTTCAGAAGACCTTCAACTTCCGTGAGTGGAAGGAGCCAAGTGGACAACAAGGCTCGAAACTAGAGTACTGTGTTTCTACTTTGGAGCAGTAACAGACTCATTTCTTGAAGCTACATCATCAAGAATATCTTCAGAAGGTCAAACCCATTGCCCTGGCAAAAGGCAGATCTCCTGAGGACGAGATGACCCCCAAGGAGCTTTCACAATTGAGAGGGTTGCTGGGATCTTTGCAGTGGCCAGCTGTGCAGAGCTCTCCTCACATTCAGTGCTCAACTTCGCTGATCTCTGGAGCTATGTCTGCGGGACTGGTGAAATCGATCGTGGATGCCAACAAACTTCTCCGATTCTGCAAGGAGAATTCTGATGTTGGAGCCAAGTACGAGCCGCTTGGACCAGTGGATCAACTCCGAATGGTCTGCATGTTTGATGCTGCTTTTGGTGTGAGACGTGATGCTTCGTCTCAGGGTGGCTACTTGATCATGTTGGTCCCACAGGCTACTTTTGATGGCGAAGAGAGACCATATCACTTGGTGGACTGGAAGAGCTCAAAGTTGCCGAGAATTGCCCGCAGCTCGCTTGGAGCTGAAAGTCAGGCTGCTGGACAGGCAGTCGATGCTGTGGATTTTTGCTCAAGGTTTTGGGAGCACCTACTACAGCCGAACCTTGGACTACGTCACCTTTTGGAAGTGCCAAGCTCATTACGGCCGGTGATGATTACGGATGCAAAAGCACTATATGACAGCTATCACCGTGAAGGACTTGGAGGCAACGTCACGGACAAGAGGACTGGACTCGAGATTCGAGTTACCAAAGAGCGCCTTGAAGGACTTCAAGGCAACTTCAAGTGGATTTCAAGTGAGAGGCAGTATGCGGACGGCTTGACCAAAGAAGCGACAAGGCAGCTCTTGGCGGACAGGATTCGCCATGGTCAAACCAAATTCACCTGGGATCCGTCATACACTGCTGCGAAGAAGAAGAAGCTGAGTGAGAGGAATCAAAGCCGTGACGAATTCACCACTTCCAACAACACCTACAACCTTAACGTCACACCTCCATCTACCACCAACTACAACAACGGAGAGAGGAAGAGGAAGGCTGATCCCTTGCAAGAGATCAAGGAAGAAGACGACGAAGGCGAGAAGGAAGGAATACATCGCCTACAGTGAGAACGTGATTCAGTATGTCAACGTGCTGGAGCCCAAGGCCGAGATTGAGAATGACCTGACCCCGGCAGATGACGAGACTGTTGTCGAGCTCTTTACGTCGATTCCGATGTACTTCCTCTACATGATCTGGAAGATGGTGATGAACATGGTGCAGGACTTCAAAGGCTACTACTTGCTGGCCTATGTCCTGGTGAACTTGGTGGCTGGGGTGCAAGCTGCACCGACTGGACAGTGTGATGCTGTTCTGAAGAATGATGACCCTGATGAAGCGTCGTTTTGGACTTTTGTGTTCGCCATTTTGGCTGGAACCTTTGTCCTTGGATTTCTGATTGGCTCTCGAGTTGGTAGAGTACAAGAAGCTGATGTTCCCCCTGAAGAGCCTGAAATTGAGAACGAGCCTGAGGCCCGTCATGACATGAACTATGAGGAGGAGATCAACAGGCTGCAGCGGGAGAATGGAAGGAATCAGAACACTATCAATTTGATGCGAGCTGCTGAACTTCTATGGCAAGATGAGATCCGACGCTATCGCCTTCTCAACTCTGAGGCGATGCGCATCTTGGAAAGGGTGCGACAGGAAACCACGAGTCACGCTGCTGTGTGCCCAATGAATGACAACCCAATCATCGTGGCTAGTCGCTATGGTGGTGTGTGGCATCGAAGTGCTGATTGTGGGCATCTTCGGAATGCTACGCAGTTGCGTCAGTTTGATGCGTGTGAGAATTGTGCTGCTGATCGATTTCTGCCGCCTTTTCGGTATGATGAGACTTCCCATACCCGGCTGGTTGATGACGTCAATTCTTGGTTTGAAATGTGCCAAGACACCGCACAGCTGGAGCATAATGTCACTTTGGTGCATGCAGAGTTTCAGCGTGGCATGTTGGACTGAAAAGGGTCCGTGTGAAGTGTTTGCCAAACACTTAGGTTTCACATCAAGCAACATGTGTCTGTTGCCATTTTCCCATCAACTAGGGTGGGCTTTTTGATTGCCAAGACCGGCTGCGTCTTCGGAAAACGTTGTTTCCGCTTAGGGTTTGCACTTTGGACTTCGTTTGCCATAGCACCGCATTTGCAAGTCCATTTATAGTGGTTATAACTCCATTTATAACTAGTAGGGGCCCACCTTGTAGGGATATTCCCCTTCCAAATGGGCTTGAAAATGGCTTATAAATAGGGGTGATCCTAACCAGTTACGATACCTGGGATGATCCTCCAAGTACCCAGCTTTTTATTGGCATGAAATGATTCTTCATTGTACCAATACCGGTGTTCCACTAACCAACCATAATTTATTGAAAATTATCAGGATCCCTGACCATTAACCAACCATAATTCATTCAAAATTATCAGGATCCTTAAGCACCACTAATCAACCATGATTCAATCAAAATTCCAAGGATCCCTAAACATTAACATATCAACCATCCGACTTTTTCTACTCGGCTCCAGGAGACATGGACCAGACTCTTTGAGGAAGCCACAAAGTTGAAAGAATCTGGGCGCAAAACCTTGGATTTGTGTGACTATATGAGCAATGAAAAAGACCCTGGTTGTTTAGGGTATATATGGGATCATATTATAAACCATTATATATAAGGATCCCTATTCAACAACCAGTACAAAGGAAAGTAGGAGGGTTTTTTTCGTAGCTCATATGGTTTGTCGGTGACTTTTTTGTCAGAAAAAAAGATGGAAACCCTACTTGGAGAATCATTCCAGTTAGTTTCAGTGGTTAATAACCATGGTTGTTTCACCAAGAAATTCAGGTACCTAAAATGGAGGTACTGAACCTTATAAGGCTGTTTTGGGGGTAAGTTTTCCCTTACAAAAGCCTTAGATACACCTTATAAGTTATAATTCCTTATAGTTATATTGCCCTAGTGATCGCAGTTGGACCATAGGATCCATGGGTGTGGTATATATGTACTGTACTTAATTTGACTTACATTGACCTCGTTAGAAAAAAACCTTCATGGCTTAATATGAATATACTAGGGCCATGGATCCTGTCTGGTCAAATTATAGCGACCTCACACGACCGATTTACCCCCAAGTGTTGGTTTGGTAAGGGAAATCCTCAGGGAAATCTAGGTTGTAAGTTATACCTGGAACTCCAAACAACCAGTTTTAATGGTTGTTTCAATTGACTGATTCCAAATCTTTACATGAAATCATGTTGTTTCACCAAACATCCATAGAACAAATAGTTGTTTAGGGTACCAGGGAATTCCTTATAGTTATCTTATGGTAAGTGTTGATTTGTTACTATCTTCTATGACCCTTAGGATTTATGTATGGTATGTTTGCCTACATCAATGGTTGATTGTGAGGGTAATGTACCATAGATGGATCCTCAAAATGATCCGACGGTGTTTCCAAGGTCCTTTTGTGTGGTCGGGAAAAGAACCAGGTGCACATGCAATATTTATATATAAGCATCCTGCTCTCCCACTAAGTTCCGCTAAGAGTCAAGTACTACTAATAATGGAAGAAATAGTGATGAAAATTGTTTTTTCTTTAACTTGGAGGTTGTTTGTTTGGTGGCTGTTGATTTTTTGCCATTGGTGAATCACTACTAGGTCACCATCAGGGGAACTTGTTTTTTGTTCTTCCAAGTATGTAGTAAGTAACTCAAAGTAATTGTATTTTTTTCATGTCTACTAGAGCTCCCTTAGTCTGATTGTTTCCTTTTCATTGGAAGCTGGGAAACAACATGTCACTAAAAAAGTCCCCTTTCATGAATATATCTTGGGTTGTGCCCCCTCCCAGTAACAGTGGCAAATGAAAGTTTATAGGGATGCCCTACAAAAAATATCATCATCCTGGTGGTGACTGGCATCCTGGGCAGGGGGACAACTCAAGATGATATATCCCCCCCAAAAAAAGAACAAAATATGGCCCTAATCGGCTCCGGTCTCAACACTAAGTTTGCCAACATGTCTTGGGTTTACAGGAAGGGACCCCTTTTTTGTTGTAAATGAGATATCACCGCAGTAAACCCTACCAATCACCCCGCTTGTAATAGTGTATAAATAAAGATATTCCCTAAGGATCCATGTACGGTATATTTACCTACAATTACCATAGAAATCAACAAAATGTAGGTAAATATACCATTGGCCATGG
>OMLO01005520.1_pt1 | contig 10633 bp, 6 predicted proteins | sample 1674811 | NCBI WGS metagenome assembly OMLO01 (sample SAMN06265003, study PRJEB25207) | coral metagenome | isolation source: Coral host | place: Mexico:La Bocana,Puerto Morelos, Mexico | collected 2008-11-13
TGGAAAAAGGCACCCCTTTCATATACCTTATTAAGAAGACTTATGAATAAATCGTTAAAGCAGGAAGTCTTCTTGTCGTTTTTTTTTCACGTAGCGCGTAATAAATTAAAACGAAACAGTCATAAGTTGCGTCTACTTGATCTGTTTTAATTCAAGGCCCTTTTTAATACCTGAATGAAGATTTTCCCACCCTTTCATACACCTAAACATGTTAAATCCCTACCCTTTTATATACCTGAAGCCTGAAAAAGGTACCCCTTTCGGGCGGAGCCTCCCCGTATAGGTCATTATAGGGAGTACCCCCCCGGGCAACTAATACTCTTCGCTCTTATTAATCGAGCAGAAATGTCTGTATGGGAGAATCTTGACCGAGGTCGCAATTACAGACTGAGGTCGTGAGTACTGACCAAGGCCAAGATTCTCCCATACAGACAGACTTGGCACGGTTAATAAGATGTTTGTTATATGACAAAGAAGAAAGCTTTAATTTGTTAACTGGTTTGCTGACAGTTTACTTGCAAACGGGTATGAGCGTAACGTAAACCTGCGTAACGTAAACCTGCCGAGATTGCTTGTCCTCCAGTTACATTAATTTTGTCATCAGGCTTTTTGGCACTTCCATTAGTGACTGAGAAGAAACTAAACTGAGAAGAAACTAATAAAATAAAACGGCGTTTTTATATTTTAGCTTGCTACTTTTTCAACGCAAAATGAAACCAGTCAAGATGCCTGCCTAGATGAGAAAATCTAGACCGCGGTCAGAAGGTACTCCTAAAAAAATCGATTGTGTCAAGGATCTCGACGGCATTCATGTGGCTGGCATGCATGGGTCTCAGAATTCAAGGTTTCGAAAGCTTTTCTTTACTCATTCATTTTCCCATTATATTTATCTGTTTGCTTTTTTAATTGCCATAATCATTTTAATTCATATGCTTGCCTCAACTGTTTGTACAACTCTTTGTTTAAATGTGAGAGGTTTAAAAAAAAAAAAAACGAAAGCGAAGAAGTATCTTTGCTTATCTTAGGAATCAAAAATGTCACTGCTCCTTCTTTCAAGAGACCTATTCTGAACCAAAAGGCGAACTGATTTGAAAAGCGAATGGGGTGGCGAAATGTTATTCTCCCATGGTACTAATCGCCAAAAAGGTGTTTGCATCTGTTTGAACCCGTCAACTTGAAATCTTTTGATTGAATCATAGTATTCCGATTTTGATGGTCGGATATTTTTGGTTAACATAACTTTTAATCCTTCAAAGCCTCACCTTGTAATATTTATGCCCCGAGCAATCTTGATCTCCAGCTACGGCTTATCTCAACATTGAATGAACTTTTATGTTCGACTGCAACTATTAGCGAACTTATCCTCTGTGGGGATCTGGGATGTCGCCTTGGAAGCTATTGACAAAAGTGGTTTGCATTCCATGGAGGCGTGCCGCTTACCGCGAACAGAGGTTGGCGCTGTCTGGGGAATTCGGAATTGTTGATATTTTCATACTTTTACACCTGTGAATCTAACACGTTCCAGGAGCGAAGCCACGTGTAGATTAAGATTGCAGGAGCTTGAAATACTCGAATGCTCACGGTAAAATAAATTGATGACGTTTATTGGAAGCGAGTGGTGAATCAACAATGGAGGAATCAGGATAAAAAAAATAGAGATCTACTTGTGAAGACGTAATTAGCTAGCGGTTGCGAATATGTGATGGTGTGGTCGTGTGGTCGTGTGGTCGTGTGGTCGTGTGGTCGTGTGGTCGTGTGGTCGTGTGGTCGTGTGGTCGTGTTGTCGTGTGATTCGAACTAAAAGCAAACAGTACAAAAGGCTTGTAAGCTAAATACTAGCGAAGATAAAGGACATAAATCAAGGAAACCGAAGGAACATAGATCTAAAACTATAACAATATGATTAAAAACTAAAAATATGTATTGAAGACTCATTTTGATCTTGCTCCTGCGAGGGTGGCAATATAGAAACGGATAAACTAAAAAACGATAGTGGTGGCATAAACTGGCGAGCACGTAGATAGCGAAACTAACTGATAAAAAACGTGGTGTCTCTAACTACATGATTCCAAAGGTTATAATTAAAACAAAGCTTTACAGCATGAATGGTTACTTAAAAAATGTACTGAATAGTTAATGTACTTAATAGTTAATACGAAACGAAATTACGAAAGTAACACTAAGGCACTCAAAATGATGTCTAGAAATGAATTGCTTTTTCATTGTAAAATCGTGGGGTCACCTCTTCTCCGTGGCTGATATCAAAATTTCAGCAGCTCCTGACCACAGAGTGGTCAGATTGGGTTTTAAAACTGCGATAAACAAGCGCGTCCTGCGCCTTTGGAAGTTCAATTATTCTTTGTTGAAAGATCAAGCGTTTATAACGCTGATTGAAAAACAGTTACCCGAGGACTAAATTAAAACATAGTGAGGTTGAAGATGAGTGCGATGAAATCACGATCATTCCATCACGATGGAATTGAGAGGTTTTATTATTCCATTCACAAAATAAATCTAGTGCCACAAGATTATTTATAGAGAATTTAGAAAAAACAGTTGGCAGAACTTTACATCACGATTTTAAACCATACTGTCCATACTGGCTCCTAGATGAATTTAGTGTCTACACTGAGTCAGAGCTCGAGAAATTAAAAAAAAAGAGAAACTGTAGTCGAACTGAAGATCTCTGAAAATATATCTGTCATCAATGGATGGCGAAATGTTAAAACAAATTTAAAACTTTTACGGAGATTTGTACACCTCTCAATTTCCCTCAAAAATGATGCCGAGGAAGATGTTAGATGTTAGTCTGTAATTCGAAAATTGTATGTCAACAATTATGGGGGTCTTCATTTTCTTTTACATTCTAACTATGATAAGAAACTTCTAATTGATTCATACCACCCTTCTACAATGACATCTTGTCTAATAGAAGAGTTGATTTTCTTTAATAAAAAAAAGATTCTCATTGACGGGAGGTCTGTTTTTTTCCACGCCGGATTGAGTTGAAAACCGGGTGTCTTTATACTGCACGATGTCGTTGACACAAGTGGAAATTTTTTAGCATTTTAACAGTTTCAGCATCGTTATGGAATTAATTGAAATTTTCTCAATTATTTCCAAGTAATCTCTGCGACCCTGAGAGCCTTACGCGGGAAAAAAAGCTAAGGAGCGTGCTAAGCCTAATGCCAACTTTTTATTGGGCGGTAGCTCATTTCAATTATCCTCGCTCTAAGTATCGACCTCTTTAAACTTGATCTAATTAAAGACTACATGATTGGCTCTCCCTTATCACTCGACTCTCAATGGCCCCCTCGGCTTCGCCTTGCGGAAACACTGAGGTTCTGGGAGAAACACAACTCACTGTTTCCCTTGGGGCTAGTCCGTTAAATACGTATTGACCAACCACTAAAAAGGAAATATTTTTACTCAAACAAGCAATATAGAGCTCCTAACTATAATCAGTAACGCACAGCAGTCCTTTTTTTATATTTTTATTGTATTTCTTAACATGATTGTTTCTAGTGTTATTTACCACATCTTTCCATCTGAGGGTTTCTTGTCTGAAAAAAATATTAAGGGGTGATTATTTAGAGAATGATTTGTTCTTTATTATTGATATCCCCGGTCGAATACACCCGTCTCCCTTCCTCCAGCCTCAAACTAACTTCCACAACTGACGAATTCGAGAATAGCCAAGAGATTAAAATACGATTAACTGTATGAAAGATTGAACATATTTATTTGTATATCTACGTTGAGACTTCCTCATTCGTACCTATTTTCGAGCGTCTAAATTTTCGCGCTTCACGCGAATTGCGAGAAAATCACGAAATGTATGGCTTAGCTTCGAGAAAACACACCTCGCGAATATTTCACTCTCGAGATTCAATGCTACCATAGTAAATTAACAAAATTAATCAAAAATTTTCAGAAAGTAATTGTTACTCGAAACAACTGAATGGCACCATTAGAGCTGAGTTTCTTTTCTACGGCTTCAATAGCTTTCTTAAGTTCTTTTAAATCACTTTCTTCCTCTAAATCTCTCAGAATTTCTTTTTTACAGTCACCAAAAATGACTACTACCGCTTCTTTGTAGTCACCAATGAGGAATGTTGCCAAAGATTGGGCGAAAGCTGGTGTTTGCAGACGCTTTTGCAGACGCTGTCAGCGGAGAAACGAAACTTCACCTAGAAGGACATTGATGAGACTTTTAGATTTGAAATTGTAGATTTATAAATCGACTAAAACTGAGCCAAGGCCGAATGAGTGATTGTATTTATATATTCTTTGTGAATTCTTTTAGCTCGTTTTTTGACTTATTACCTCTTTAGAATTTCGGAAAATTTGATGCTCTTTTTCAATTTTGTCATCTTTAAATCTCGAAATTAAACCACGAGAAATGTTGCCCAGCCAACATCGCAAAATTAAGTACGAATCGTGCCATCATTGGCTACTTTTGACGGACAGACACGAGAATTTATAATTTATCCGATGTTGAATGTTAAAAAAAGACAATAACAACAAATTAACATTAGTTTTTATTGCGTCTGTCCTGTTATTGACAATGAATTTCTTAATCACATTTTCAAAGAAGTCCGCGTATTAATGACGAAAAATCATGAATAATAACAGGACAGACGTATGAAAAACTGACGTCATTTTTTAAAGTTATGGGGAAAGTGTAACAAGCATTTGCAGCCTAGATTGTACTACCTAGTGCGTGTAAAGAAGAGAAGCATAATCAGCCTGTGACTGTGTAATACTACCTTTCACTAGACGTTTGAAGAGAAAGGAATACATTTGGCTGTGGTGTGGCAAGGAGCTTTCCTGCACGGGAATTCTCGATTTTCTTCACACTTAAAACCAGGAGGGCACTTCAGAGTCTGCGGATGAAAGCGAGTTGTAAGACAATTGTAGTGCGTTGTAATGTCGTAATTCAGTTTTTATTTCACTTTCATTTCTGTTTATTGCAGACAGTGATGATTATGATTGAAAAATTTCCGCCAGAACACAAAACATGTACAGAAATATTGCATCAAAGGAAAATACATTTATTCGAAAATTCGAATCTTTTAATTTATTCGCAGACAATTATTTGATGTGCATGTGACTATAAATTGGAAAGAAAAAATCCTGTAGGAATCTATTGACAGTGGATCATGTTAATCTAAACTCGTCTTAATATGTCTTTTTCAAGAGCCTAGTCTAACCTCACAACTACCAGACGTCGATGAAGACACAATCTTGTTGACAGGAGAGGATTGGCACTGAAAGCATTCCAAAAGAAGTGTCTTTGGTGTTGGTTTGGCTTTGATGAAATGTCCTTCAAATGAAAAATCTATGAAATCTCCTTCCTTTAGATATGAGTTCCACGCGAAGCCCTGGAAGGAGTAAATGGTTTCTATAAAATAAAATGTGTTTTTCAGTATTAGTATTGACATTAACTGATCGTTCACATTTTTGTCGATGTCTATTCCGTGAGCATACATCTTGCCCATTTCATTAATCTAGCCTGGAGAGCTGTGTCTCTTGGAATGCTAAGGATTGGGGGTAAATGTCACCTCCTCAGCGAGTGGTATACTGTTATACGTAAGAGCAAACTAACCCCAAACTTGGCTTTCCTGTGAAGTGGTTCGTTATTTTTCCAACCCTAACCCTAAACTCTAGCCCCAACACCCAACACCCAAACCCGTAGCCCCTAACCCCAAACCGTAGCCTGCCCCAACCCGTAACCCGTAACCATCAACCCGTAACCCGTAACCCGCAACCCGTAACCTTCCCCAACACGTAACCCCCAACCCTCAGCCCCCAATCCGTAACCCCTAACACGCAAGCCCCAACCTGTAAGGCCTAACGCCTGATCCCTAACCCCTAACCCGGCCCCTCACTCTAATCGTCATCGAAGATACTTAGAATGTTCCCCAATATGTTATTATATGTTCTTAGCTACGTCCAAATGAACTCCAATCTAGAGGTGCTCCAAATTTCAAACCTACAAGGCTTTTCTCTACTCCGGCATATAAACGGGTTACCTCGGGTAACTTGTAACGGATTATAAGGGTAACTTAATAAAGTGGTCCACTTAGTCATAATGGTCCGGTTCCAGCCATCGCTTGGCGGTCTTTACCTTTTACTTTTTCGTGCAGTCGTCAAACGTCTACAACGGGGTAATAATCAAACACATACTAGCACAACAGTAAATCACTTACTAAATTTGTTGTGGGAGACGAGCACGGCATTCCAATGAGATACAATTTCCAGTGGATAATCGTAGAAGATGGTCACCTGCCAGTTGCCATTCATAGGTGTGCTAATTTGAGCGAGGATGTTGATTCTGTATCCTGTACACCATTCGTCGTCGATAATGTGTCGGATGGACCTTGTAATGATTTAAGCAAAACATAATAAAATGTCTATCTGACGCTTGTTGTAAACACGATGTCAAAAATCAATTTAAGGCTAAGACGACTTAAAGCGATTTTGGTTCCTAGCGCAGCCACATTAAATTTACGAGGCGATGATGCCTAGTTTAATATCTGATCTGATTCGATACATACCACTTTCTCCTTGTAGTGCGTTTTCCAATTTGGCGTCAATATGGTTACCTAAGAGTTACCCTCGTAGGACTAATTCCATAGACGAATAGAAGCAATTTCCTTAAATCATTATTTATTTACTTCATGCTATATATGTTATACTTGCCAGAGAAATACCTAGATTACAACACAGAACGCAATAATCTGCTAATTATATCTAATAAGGAACGTTATTCATCAAGGCAAGTCACTGCATTTAGTGGAATCCTAATTCTAAAACCTCATTCTTTACTAAGTAGCACCAGATACTTACTTCTCGTAACCTGTATCGGCGACCTCCTCACAGGCTTTGCAGTTTGGACCGCCACAGTCAATGCTGTGTTCTCCTTGGTTCTGGACGCCATCACTGCAAGTGGGCGTTGGCGGCGGAGTAACCACGCCACAATTTGGCTGTTTAGGATCCCAAGCATTCTGTCAAAGTGACGAATTTATTGGTTAACTTTGGCACGCGCGTTGGCATAAGCTTTTCCAGGGGATTGTCCAGTGGCCTTGTCAATGACTTGAAAATGGAGGGGATGGATTATAGGAATGGACAAAGTCCTTTATAAGTATAGACATATTGCCAGTTTTGAGCCCAGGATGAAATCTAAATTTCAATAATTATTTAACAAAGCTTTTCTATCGACAAACTGAGTCCTTAAAATTTTCATAGCTTCCAAGTAAAGCTTGTGGCTCAGCATCCGATGATTAAAACTAGCAGTCATACAAGTTTTCGACAAACTCCGCCAAGGACACGGTTATGCAATTGGATCTATCTATTAAATGAGTCAGATTACATAACCCTGGATTAAGGATGTGTGAGAAGATGTCACTTTGGAGAAGGACATAAGAAGTCACTTACGGTAATTTTGTCCATGCCCAGCTCGTGCTTGCAAATATCAGGAGACACAGACACCTGGCACGTGATTCGTGGATCACACTCAACGTTGATTGGTACTTCTCTTATGCGGTCATCAATGTCACCAATGTCATTTGGATGGAAACAGAAGTCTCCCATTTTTGCGTTTTTGGTAAGTGTCGACACAGGAAGACCAACATCTGGCGGACCCATTCTACACGGTCCAACAGGTGGAGCAGAGTTAGTGGTGCAGTCCATGCCGGGGTTCCCTCCCGTAACCCTCAGCTTGGCACAGTTGAAGTAGTTTTTGGATTCGACTCCCAGGGCAGCTTTGTACTGAAGGATGTACATGCCGTCAGCAAGATTAAATGGAATGGTGATTGTTGTATCATACCGTTCATCGTCAAGTTTGTCTGTTGAAGACACAAAATGCCCAGATAAACGTCTTTCTTCTCAGCGTCACTCTGTTTACAACTTGAGAGACTCTGAGGGAAAGCTGACTCTACCCATACCAAGCACCAATTATTTAAAACGAAGCTTCTCTTACAGCAGGGCTATGTTATGGAATAACTTGCCCAAATGCCTAAAAAATGCTGTATCTGTTAATAATTTTAAGCAAATTATTAAGAATGTAGCTGATATATCGGATTCCCACACGGCAATCATGTATAACAGTTTGTAATTAGTTTTAGTTTTTTACCTAAGCTTAATTGACTGATGGTCTCCCGTGTCTAAATAGAATTTTTTACACTACATTACATTACAATGAAATAAACTAGTAAAGAAACAAACACGAATCCAGAAAACAACGTTCAAGTTGTTTTCGACATCGAGAGCAGTGCGATCAACTTGAAAAATGAATGAAATGAAGTGAACAAAAATATTACCTAATGTCAAAATAATATACGTGGCTTTTTGCAGTTTGTTCATCTTCAGAGACTTCCGCTGCATTCAATTGGAAGCTCTCGCAAGCGGTTACTCTCGGGAAGCAGTTTACCTTAGGTGTTACAGGAGCTGAACTCAAATTGGAGTTAAGTGACCGCTTACGAGAATGGTTCTCATTAGCGGTCACTTAAGGTGTAAAGGATAAATGGCCACTTACGCGGGCTTGCCCAGGCAATAACATTGGGAATGCAAAAAATACTACCGTGTTAAGCTCGACTAAGAGTAAATCACAGTACGGAAGGAGTTTGTATTTTAATATTTGTAGTTTAATAAGGTACTTTTTTCATGTGGACTGAGAACATTAAGTATACAGGCTGCATTCAGGGAAGGTAATCCCAAAATCGATACCTAGCAACTGTCTTCTTTGCTGCAGAATAAAACTCGCATTGTTATAGCTTTCTTAAATATTTTCCGAGTGGACGAGAACATGTCACGTGTCACGAAATCACTGACCACAGCAGCTTATGGAAATGTCCGCTTACTGCAACGAGTAAATACAGAGCCCGCATGGGAGGGAGTTCAAACGGGGTATGGTGAAGGCTGTCGCATGCAGAGCTGTCCGCTTATTTGAGCGCCGGTTAAGAGGGCTTCAGCTGTACCTGTTAAACACAGCAAAGCTCAAGACTTGCCTGACTGATATTGACATCCGGGTCTTGCATTGCATGGATGCTTACAGTCACCAAACCGGAACATGCCTGGTCTCTGATCGTGTCCAAAACACACTACTTTCAGCACATTTTTCAAGTAAGCTTGGCGATCGTTCATCTTACTTTCAGGCACCAAGGCGAGCCTGACATATCCACCACCATGATTGTTAGAAGTCCACCCAACCTTAAAATAACACCTCATAAGGTTACTGACCAGGATTTTTTTATTATTAACTGATCACGCAATTAGGTATTTTCCGAAGATTGAAGGTGAGGACCACCCCTCTATAACATTGCGTGTATTATATTTGAATTTAGTGCCTCCTTGAGCAACATAATCAATGTTGTGTTAAAGTACTTTTTGTAGTAGAATAACTCTGGTATCAATACGATTATTTTACTCATGCAACGAAGTACGAACCTTCAGACGATCCCCTGCTTTTACATCTGTCACAGCACCTTTAAGGTCAAAAAAGTGGAATTTTGGTTGTTTCAAGATCAAAATTAAAATCTAAGAATGGGCACAGTATAAAATTATAAATAAAATACAATAATGAAATAAACCTAAAAAATAAAATAATCAGCACCTTTGTACCATTTTTCGCACGGTCCCGTCGTGTCGCCCGCTTTGTCGGGATAAGTGTCAAAAGGTCTGAAACAATGATGATGGTTGGTAAAATAACTAAATGTTATCATGCATAATCTCCAAAGATCCGTTCTTAAGTTAAGGTGCCTTCTATATAAAACTATAGAAAACGCATGCTGACGTTGAACGGCAATCTGGGCACCCTAAAATGAACAACTGAATCCAGGTTTTATTTCTCTTAAAAAAGTATACATAAGTTCAGGAAATCTTAAGATGTTTTTTTGTTTCTTTGGGTGGAATTCCGTAAGATTTAAAAGAGAGGTTACAGTTACTTTGTTTTACTCGGCGCTGGTTTTGAGGTTTTTGGGTTTTCGAATTTACAAAAGAGAACCTAAGAAACGCCCATAGCATCCCCTATTGTTTTGGGTTTAGAATTCTATTCGGTTGTAGCTGGTCTCACAGAGGAAAATGGAAGAAAACTAGCACCATGTAAAATTGTGATCTCATAAACATCAAGGAACCCATTTAACCCATTAATTGAGATGGTAAGAGAATAAAATTTCATCTTGCGAAAGATGAAAGCTGATTTCTAGGGCCGCGACACCTAAAATGGTATGCCCAGGATCCACACTAGAACAAGATAAAACCCCTATCATGGCCTAACTTTGTTAAAAAAAAATGGTCTGATAATAGACTCTCACCTGGGACAGCTCATCCATGAATGACCAGCAACACACGCAAGAAAACCGAAATAAAGAAGAGCGAGTCTAAATACCACTTTAAAGCTCATGATCCTCGAGAGGGTGTTGATCTTGCTCCTTGCGTGAGGAACTGAATACTGGCTAAACTGACCTTTTTTTTTTAATTAGGTACTTTTCTGTAAGCGTGCTTTTGTGTTTTCCTTGCGCCGACGTATTTTAATGCTTGATGTCAATCATCCTGCAGCTGAACATGTGTTTATTATTTAGATTTCTTTCGAAAACTACTCTTTGGCCGACATTTGTGTAATTGTAACAGT
>OMLO01005521.1_pt1 | contig 10631 bp, 5 predicted proteins | sample 1674811 | NCBI WGS metagenome assembly OMLO01 (sample SAMN06265003, study PRJEB25207) | coral metagenome | isolation source: Coral host | place: Mexico:La Bocana,Puerto Morelos, Mexico | collected 2008-11-13
GATTCTGCTTTCTTATCTTCTGTGATTGAAGAAAATTCAAGCCAAGATGAAAGCCTGACCTGCTGGATTTGTCAGGATGAATTTAGTAACAAGACACATCTCGTCCAACATTACGATGATCATATGATGAGATAAAAACGACGCATATAAACCTGATAATTCTTTAAGCTTTAAACCTCTCTCTTTGTTTTTTTTCCCTCGGTTAGTGGGTTCACTACGTCGCAATTTGGTATGTTAAAGTTTATAGTGCTTGAGGGAAGTAAACGAGTTTTTGGAAACGCCAAATTAAGCTAACAATGTTTTCAGCGATAGAAACTTAGAACAGCTCTTTACCTGCAGGAAACCTGACCTCCAGAGGAGAAGTCCCGTTTGTTATTCTGCCAGAAGCAAATGAATTTAAGTTAAAACCCTGTTGTACCTCTCGTAACGTTTTTGAGTTATAATAAACTTAATTGACAAAACTAGATATGGTGTTCTAATCACCAGATGTAAAATGTCTTCAAAACTGCCTTTAACTTTCACCGACTTGACTCACTTCAATTTCGTTTTGTTAAAGCGTGACATCGGTTACTCGAGATTTTACGGTAACTAGTAATTTATGTGATCGAATGTCATATCTGGGATTCTCTGGGAAAGAGCATTTTTACCTTGTATCTTTCTTCTCTTCCTCCTTTATGGCAACACTTTGTAGTTCATACTTGTCTGAGTGGTCATTTGGGAATGTCTTTTGAATCTTTATACAGTGATTGTAAATAGTTGGAGAAATTTACAGTTATACGCTTTTTTTCGTTTATCACAGTTATAGCAATATGTTGGACAAGCCTGTTAGATTAAATGTTACTGTAAAGCTGTCTACTTTTTAAAAAATGTTTAATGTTTCAGGTGATCGAATTGGTAAAGTCTGTCACGCAATTCTTAGATCTTGCGTGACGATCCTAAATATAGTCTACGTAGGAGGGGGCTAAACTGGTAATCGCTCGGACGATAATATTTCTTTGGAGCCTGGATGAAAATAATGTTGTTGCCATGAAATATGAGCTTCTCAATATACAAGCAGAAATACTCGGGCTATTAATGTAGCTCGTCACGCAATTCTTGAATCTAACGATGCTAAATGAAGTCTGCGTAGGAGGGGTCTAAACTGGTAATCGCAATGAGAGAAATCACAGTTCCTTTCCTGTCCTTTGTTACGGGAAAGACCTCAAAGAGCTTTTCACTTATCATTTAAACTTTTCAAGATGTGTAAACAGCATAATTCATGATTATTCTGGATTCAAATGAACGTTGGGTCCCGGAGGTCGACTTTAAATGAAATCAAGTAAAATTCGGTCGAGGTTTCAGCATAAAATTCAGCGTATCTTATTTTGCGCGGTTTTAGATTCTAAAGAGAGCCTGCGAACAAACTCATCCATATACTTTTATCAAATACAACAACTGAATATCTAGAATTCAAACTCATATTTTCCACTTGAATACCTAGAAAAAGCACATTGTAATATCATCTAGACAATTGGATGTCTGTTTGCTTTACCTTAACCTCTTGTACGGTAGTTTCCATTCTTTGCCTGTAACGAGCTCGTTTTCATCAACATGTTTATTTTCCTCAAGAGATAGATTGTTTTCTTTATTTGAGGAGATGAGGAGACCATAGCTATTCTCTCAGATGTACCCAGAGCTGGGAGACAGGAATACGGACGCGATTTTTATTCCGTAACCTGTAAAGAAAGGAAAAGCTGTAGAAACTTTTGTGGAATTATCGAATAATCTCATGACTGTATACCTTTAGGCTGTTGCTTTCTCCTGTCTTTTCAATTTGTCAGTGCTCCAAGCAATTTCCATTTTTATTTACCACTTGTTTGCAGTAAATACTCTGGGAGCTTTTATAATTCTTCTGGTCAAGATAATTTCTGTTTTCAGACTGAGTGCGTTTATCATTGTGACACAACTGAAGGCAGCATCTGCGCGTGCAGTTATTAGCCAATCAGACGGAAGCGCGCGCAGTGGTTTGTTTGTGTTTTGATTGGTTACGTTGGCTTATGAAAAAGAAATAATAGCGAGGCTGAGAAAAGAGGATGCCAAGTAATATGTTTTTACAAAACGTTGCGTCAATTGAAAGAAGAAAACTCCAATCGCTACCGTTGTTACCAGACCCTAATACTTACCCTCAGATAATTGAAATGAAGTGTATTTTGAACCTTGCGCGTGCTTACTAGTTTCAAATCTGGCTGCGCTAAAGCTCTTATAATAATTGTTGACTGATCTTAAATTCAAACGATGACTGAAGTTGCTCAACCGCTCTTGCTATTTGTCTGAGGAAGCGTTTACAATACGCGAAAGAAATTTAAATTCTACCGTCCACACTAATACGCCATTGAAACGGAGCTATTCAAAATACCCTCTTTAAACTGGGGGAATTTGAAAACGCCGTCTTTTCCTTTTCGTGTAGGAAATAGGTCAATCAATCAATCAAGAGCAGACCACAACACCGGGAACTCCGTGCCCTACTCTTTACGATGAGTGTGTGGGTTCTTTAACGTCCCTTGCTGGCCATAACAGTGAAGATGCAGGAGGCGTGGGCTACGGTTTATCGTCCTTATCCGAGAAGACTAGAATATCTAACCATTAGCATATGTCATTGCAAAGGCAAAGACCCTGTGTCGGTCCGGTCTGGGGCTCGAGCCCGGGACCTCCCACACGGCAGTCCGACAATCTACCAGCTGAGCTGACCGGTCGGCGGTTTAATATATCAAAAGGTCCATACCACGTTGGGAACAACTTTAGGGGACCTGTGAATTGAGTTTTCACAGGCCATTATATCTGAGATTAGAAGGCCTCCACGTGAGTAAGAAAGCAATGTTATCCTTCTTTACCAGAAGTACCAAGATCCTCTTTTGGGCGTAGCTTGAATTTTTTTCAGCCTTATGGCTGGGTACATGTGAATTGAAGTGAAATTTTGCGAAGTTTAAGGAAGGGTGAAATGAAAAAAGAAGTTTTGAAACACTACTAGACAGTTGAACGCCCACGAAAGGGCACCCCAGGTTGGTGGACAACCTGTTTGGTGTACGCCTACCAATTTTGAACTTTAAATTCTAATTTTAAAACAGCATCAAATCGTCAAATTTCCTATTTCCATTAATTTCACTTATCCTTCGAGAAAAACATTTTATCCCCAAATATACCCAGAAATCACCAAAAAAAATTTGTTGAAAAAGCCAGACACGTAAATATGTGATGTGAGCATAGAGATTTTTGATTGCTTGAAACATGGACGAGATTGCGTTAAAACCAAACTACCCAGCCGAAATACAGCCTTGGGTTTGTCTTAGCAGCCGAGAAGGTGTGAAGAAACTTTAAAAACTCTGCAAATAATTACTTTGTCGCTGACCATACCACAAGAATCATAAAATTAAGTTGAAATTGACAGTTGAACTCAAGAGACACCTCTTCATGAAAAGCACAAGAGGAAACACTGAGCCAGGTTATAAGACAAAGAAATATCAGACATGCAAACCAAGCTTCTGCTGTTATAAATATAAAAAATCTCTTTTTTTAGCTTCCCTCTCCTTAAGGCGGGATTTTCCCTGAAAAATGCACACTTTTTGTATCTTCAATAGCAGTGACAGTTTTAATCCAAACCATGGCAAACCATATATCACTGGAAAGCTTAGAAACCAAAGATTTTAGTACTGGCTGTTTTTGTGCAGTATCAGTAACATTTTTATAAAACAGCGCGTCAATTGAAAGAAACTTCAATCGCTGGTGTTTCTTACCAAACCGTAATATCCTCGGGGGAAAAAAATGGTCCCTTTATTTGTGATAATTGAAATGAGGTGTGTTTGGAAACTTGCGCGTGCATACTATGTTCAAATGTGGCTACAAATGAAATGGTAACTACATGAAATCACTTTTAACGGGAGAAGATGAAGGGAAAGCGAGTCATTCGCCATACAGGCTTTATTCTCAAGGTTATTTTTAGGTCACCAGAAGGGTCTAAAAATAGCCAATGCTGTGACCTTTTACTCCGGTGGACAACCTCTCCGATTTTACGACCATTTTAGTTCTTCACGAAACACTATCCAGGCAACACCATTGGTAAAATTTCCACGGAAGACCTGGATACCATATTTAAACATCAATTGCACGATTTCTTTGGAATTTTCGGCGTAATTTCGCGTTTGTTTCGGCGCCTTCGAACTTCGCCATCTTCTGGTAGCATCTTGCAGCATTTGAAGGTCAATAAAACGCTTCAAACGTTAATTTCTCAGCAATTGTATACGCAATCTTTGTATTCAATGCACATCCAATAAACAGGATATCAAAAGCAGGGGCAGCTATAGTGAACACTATTTCTAGTTATACAGGAGTCTCCCCTTACAGACGTGTGACGAGTTCCCAGGTAGACAAACAGATGTTTCAGTTTACCTAAATTTAGTAACTGCAAGTTGAATTATAATTTAAATAAATAGTGTCATTAAAGTATTTGTTGTGACCATGTAAAAAAAACATAAATGTCAAGTGTACCTTAAAGCCTAATGACCAAGCAGACAACCACACATCTTCTATTTCTTTTGCTTAAGGCAACTAGGTGTATTTTTGCTCTCCTCTGGATTAGACTGTTGTCCATTTCAATGATAAACTATTATACCATGACGAATTAATCAGTGCTAAGGCTAAAATTAGATGCCGTGACGTAGCCCTGTTAATTCCTGGTACCCATTTTTACACCTGGGTAATAGAAAGGAAACTGTTTTGGGACACAATGATCCCAGCCAGGGCTGGAACCCAGACTGCTGGATCCAGAGTCCAGCACAGTGAACATTAGACCTCTATACCTTACTGTTGAGAGAAAAACACTTTAAGTAAATTTGTTGCACAATATAACAAAATGCGAAGAAAAAATCCATAAATAAACACAAACAAGATATAAAATAGATAATAATAAACTGACTCATTAGGTATATAATTTGAATAGGGTATTAGGCCTTTGGTCCTTAAATCTTGTGCATTTTTTTTAAAAGGGGGGTATTATAAGTGTAATAATTGTCATTCATTTCCTTTATGGAGATGCTTTATTTACCTATCGCTTTAATACACTGAGAACTCGACCTTACTTAGTGCCGACTTGTTGATAGACATATGTACAAGAGCATTGCTGGATCACAAGTCGCGAACCTCGGGTCAGTACTTGCCTTGAAGAAGAAGCCATGATTCACGAGTGTGCTGTCACAAAAATCCAGCCCACTAGTTTTTAAGTTCTTCGATCTCAGATACGTTTGCAAAAAATTGGCCGTTAGTCAGAGTTCCTCGTAAAAGGTTTGAGGTACACTAACAATAACACTTGCGACTATGAAGGCTTACAATCAAAAAATGGCTTAGAACGTCCTAGAAAACATGTTTATTATTCAACATGTGAGTGGAGCTCACCCTAGCTGGACCCCCTGGTAAGATACAAAACCTAATATGATATTTCCTTTGTCAGTTTCGTCAGGAATATACAATCGAAGCATCTATCGCGACAGCACAGTATCAGGAAATCAGGCTCAATATCGCGGTTAGTGAAAGACGAAATAATTCGAGGTATAGTGGCGTCAAATGTAAGCCCATCAAAACCTATTTAGTGAATATGACAAAGATGATCCAAAGGAAGGCACACCAGTTATTTGACAAGTTATCAGCTTACAAGGAGCATGAAGAAACTCACACAGGAAAGAAGCTGTATACATGCAAGCATTGCAAAAAGACCTTTAGCCGGCCATCACTTTGCAAACAGCATGAACGAACTCACACAGGAGAGAAGCCGTATACATGCAAGCATTGTAAAAAGACCTTTAGCCGGTCATCATCCTGCAAGCGACATGAACGAACTCACACAGGAGAGAAGCCGTATACATGCAAGCATTGTAAAAAGACCTTTAGCCAGTCATCACATTGCAAGCGACATGAACGAATTCACACAGGAGAGAAACCGTATACATGCAAGCATTGTAAAAAGACCTTTAGCCGGTCATCATCTTGGAAGCTACATGAACATAAACACTCAATAGACAGTTCTTTAAAACAAAAGCAGGATGGTCAGCAGATAAAACTAAGGAAACACCTTCCAAAGCCCACAGCAACTCGCGTTAGCAAAAATTCGGTTGATTTCTTATCTTCAGTTATTGAAGAAAATTCAAGCCAGGTTGAAAGCTTAACCTGTTGGATTTGTCAGGAGGAATTTAGTAGCAAGACAGGTCTCGTCCAACATTACCATGATCATATGATGAGATAAAACCGACGCATATAAACGTTATTATTCTTTAAGCTTCAATCATCCCTCTTTGTTGTTTTGCTCGTTTAGTAGGCTTACTACATCTCAATGTGGTCTGTTAAAGTTTATAGCTCTTGGGGAATGTTGTTGAGTTTTTGGAAGCGCCAAATTGAGCTAACAGTGAAAAGCATTCTTGAACTTTTTGTGACGATCCTAAATAGAGACGGTCGGCATAGGACGGAACTAAACTGGTAATCGCTCTGACGATCTTATTTCTTTGGAGCCAGGGTTAAAATATTGTTGTTGCCATAAAATATGAGCTTTTCAGTATACAAGCAGAAATACAGACCATTGATGTGGCTGAATTTCCGCATTGAAAGGGTTTTCTTGTATAGCTTTATAGAGACAAGCTTTTGTGGTTTAATTTATCAGTCCGTGCTAGGCTGCTTCGTCTTAACTTGGTAGTGTGTGCTGAGTTTTGAGAGAGAGAGAGCGAGAGAGAGTCGCTAGTTTTGCAACGGAAATATCATTGTTAGGAACAACTTAATGTAATTAATGATTTTTCCCTTCTAATGGAAGTTCTTTTCATTCCTGGATGTCACTACATTAGTTTTCACTGAGGAGAGTAAGAAAGGCATATTTCTACACTTCATTCAACAGCATTACTCTGATTGTCATGAGGTATCGAGTCTAGCACACTGTCACTTGGTCTCTTTCAGGCGTTCAATTATTTGTGGTGCAAGCGCGAAAAATGCCGCACCGAAGAATCCTTCTGGGCCCTTTTCTCCACCGCCTTTCAGCGCTTTTCCCCCACCCAACCAACTAATGCCTGGAAGTGGCTAACTGTCATGGAAATTAGGAAATCGAGTACAAGATGCCTCTGAACGTATTTAGCGCAGTCCAGTCCCCTCCTTGAAATCCTACCAAACTTTTTAGAGCTGAAAAAACGTAATGAGCATGCGCGAGTTTGGCCGCGCGCCAAACTTTGAATAAAGAAGATCGTGGAAACCTAAAAAAATTATGAATTTTATATACTTTCTTAATTTGTATTTAAGCAACAACATTTTAACGTCAGTGATGAAAAGCTGGTGTATTTTTTCCTCGAAAAGGGAGTATCGCTTTACAGGACTTAATGAGGACCAACTATAGAGTGATGCTACTTAAAAGGTTTAATTGTCAAATTAGCAGCACCAACAAACCGCGTGTTCAAGCAAAAATAGGAAAACAACTTCCTCGCGCCTGCGCAGACAAAAGTCTCCCTTGCCGTGGCTAGTTACCCAGCGATATTCACGATCACTCAATTGATTTTAGATTGCGGGTACACTCAGGAAAATTACATGGCCTGTCATTCAGCGATTTTGCCAGTCGCTTAACGATTTTGGGCGAAGATGCTTTTGCAAGTCCAAGGAATTTCGGCCCAAAATGGCGGATTTTGTCAAACTAACTTAGCTGTATGAAACAGAGAAGATAAGAAAATCATTTTCGAGGTGAAGAAACTATATTTTACACACGAGCGCAACGGATGAGTAAAAACTGTTTTCGGGAAAATATCTTTATGCAACTGTGTAATGTGTTTTTGTAAACAAAAGTGACTATTTCCTTAAAAAATTGAAAAAAAAAAGCCAAAAATCACGTCTTCGCCACATTTTTACAAACCGTCTATTTTTTTGTTTAAAAAACGAGGGGGACTTAGGTGAAGAAGTCCGCCGTCGTTTATTCTCTCGCTTGTACTCTTTTTTTTTGCTCGTCTACAACTACCGCTGGGTTCTCGAGGTCGACTTTAAATGAAGACATCTAAAATTTTTTCGAGGTTTCAGCGTTTCACAATGAAATTCAGCGTATCCTAGCGTTTAACATTGTAAGTGATTCTTAACCGTAAATAGATATCCTAATTTTGATTAAAAAGTCCACGACAGTGTACCAGCCAAACTTATTTTGCGCCCTTCAAGATTTTACAAACAAACTAATCCACATAATCTTTAAAAAAAACAGCAACTGAATATGTAGAATGTAAACTTATATTTTCCACTATCTAGAAAAAGCGCATTGAAATATCATCTAGAAAATTGGATGTCTGTTTGCTTTACCTTAACCTCTTGTAGGGTAGTTTCCATAGCGAGCTCGTTTTCATCAACATGTTTATTTTCCTCAAGGGGTAGATTGTTTTCTTTTATTTGAGGAGATGTTAGCATAGGTCTTCTCTCAGATATACCCTGAGAGACAGGAATACGGACGCAATTATTTATTCCGTAACCTGTGAAGAAAGGAAAGTAAAAGCTGTAGGAACTTTTGTGGATTTATCGAGTAATCTCATGACTGTATACCTATTGGCCTTTCCTTTCTCTTCTCCGTTCTCAGTTTGAAAGTGCTCCAAGCAGTTTCCATTTTAATTTATCACTTGTCTGTAGTAAATATTCTGAGAGCTTTTATAATCCTTCTGTTTAAGAGAATTATTCTTTTCAGACTGAGCGCGTTTATCATTATGACATAAAAAAAGTTAGCATTTCCGCGTGCAGTTATCAGCCAATCAGGTGGAAGCGCACAGTGGTTTGTTTGTGTTTTGATTGGTTCCGTTGGTTCGTGAAAAAAGATATGAGGGCAGAAGTAGCATGCGAAGTAACATTTTTATAAAACAGCGCGTCGATTGAAAGAAAGAAACTTCAATCGCTGCAGTTTGTTACCAGACCCTAATTCTTACCTTTGGAAAAAAGAAAGTCGTTTTATTCGTGATAATTGAAATGACGTGTGTTTGGAACCTTGCGCGTGCTTGCTATTTTCAAATCTCGCTACAAATGAAATGGTAAGTACATGAAATTAGTTTTAAGAAGACAAGATGAAGGGGAAGCGAGTCAGTCCCCATACAGGCTTTATCGTCAAGGTTCTTGTTTAGATCACTTCCGGCTTCACAAACCAGAAGGGTCTAAAAGTAGCCAATACTGTGACGCAATTTTTAACCAGGTGGACAGCGCATCCGACTTTACGAGCATTTTCATCCTTTACGAAGCAATATCCACGCAACAGTGGTAAAATATCGTATCTTAAAATAACTCGAGAAGGGTTTCCTCAGGAAAGAGGCCTGTCTTTCTCTTCATGCTCTCTCGAGATTCAAAACGATTGAGACTCGTGACGAAAAAACAACTTTCTAAAATGCAGCTTAATTCTTTCAAGTTGACATACCAATAATAATTTTCCTGCGCAAAAATCTTTTAAGTGTTCGCGACTTTCTTTATCCAGTAGTTGAAAGGATCTAAACAAACTTGCGTGGCTTTCCACTAAAAACATCCTCAAACAAAGGCCACAATTCGCTTGCTTTACAAGCTAGCTACGGAAAAGTTCTTTCTGTTAGCTTGTTCTATTTGTATTCATCATTAATAAAGAAATTTAGGATCAGTCAACAATTGTAATAAGGCTTATTACAATTGTTGACTGATCCTAAATTCAAATGAAGACTGAAATCACTCAATCGTACTTGTCTGCTTGTCACACTAGCTACGTCGGAGAAATGAAAACTCAGATTTATCTCTACCGGGTTAAGATTACCGTCCACAATAATCCGTCACGAAAAGGGGGCTTCTTAAAAACACTCTTCAAAGCGAAGGAATTTGAAAACGCCGGCTTTTCGTGTGTACGAAAACATTATAAAAACGGCGCTTTGCAAAAACAATGACGTCACGATAATCATCCTACTTTCCCTCAAACACAAATCCAAAATAATCAGTGACTGTTACGTTTGTAACTTCTTTCGCCTTAGTTTGGACGGAAAAGATTTTATTTTTAAGGTAAACCTCCGTTTTTACAATTATTTCAGCGTAGTGCACTCGTGTCCTAACCTTCATTAGTGTACACTAATGAGGTTGCCCAAGTTCAAATTAGCAATGTTTCTTCAGCCTGTGAGTAACAATTGTTGTATTGAATAAAACGGCTCAACATGGAAACATCAATTGTATGATTTCCTTGGAATTTTCCGCGTAATTTCTTCTGGAAAATGATGTACATATCAACATAAACAACTCGACAGGCTATAAAAATCTTTGGTGTGATTTGACCCCAAGCCTAAAAAGAGGTCCGCAATGCGTACATGTTTTGCTTACGACACTAGACCACTCTTGTGAACAAATAAATAAATAAATAAATAAATAAATAAATCGTGCCATGATGTGGCTACACACTTCGTGTAAGCCACACGCACGCACAAAATCCTCGACACTTTTCGCTTGGTTCTTCAACTAAAATTCTGAAAGTTTTTCGAAGTTTTGTATTTTACGGAAATCGAATCTTAAGGTATTGAAGTTTTATTTTGACAAGTACTGTTACTGTAAGTTTAAAGCTCGTTTTCTCAAAACAAGTTATTTTCGCCTTCTAGAAAAGATATCTTGAGAAGGAT
>OMLO01005522.1_pt1 | contig 10631 bp, 12 predicted proteins | sample 1674811 | NCBI WGS metagenome assembly OMLO01 (sample SAMN06265003, study PRJEB25207) | coral metagenome | isolation source: Coral host | place: Mexico:La Bocana,Puerto Morelos, Mexico | collected 2008-11-13
AACCCAAAGTCAAGTGGGACATGATTCTGGTAACAAGAAATCTCCCTCACAAGATACAAAGCCCACAAAAGATAGGCTTCAAAAGAGGAGCAAAATTGGTTTGCAGCGTTAACTGTTGCATGTTGAAGTCAAAGATAGTAGATTTCATGCTGACAATGAGAACACCAACTCTTCTTGACACAACGTGTCTCGGTTTTCATTTTTCGGGGCACAGTGCTCTTCTTCATTGAGGCATTTGGTGTTTCGTCATTGTTCAAACCGCCTAGCACCGTGCAGATGCGTTTGCTCTCAGGATGCTGCACCACATGCAGCAGGAAGTGGTGCGGTAGCCGTCAAACATCAGAGGCGCCAAGTGGATCCATACGGATGTTGTTCTCACGCGGTGACACCTGTTTTGCTCCCAAATCATTTCAAAGTAGACTGGAGGGATCTGGAGGGACTACCGAGCACTTTCCCGATGGGTTACAATTGAAGTGAAGAATTTATCCATATTTATCCAATTAAACGTTATCATTCCCCAGATCATTCAAAGAGGACACCGAGACTTCAGATCAAAATAGACTGGCAACTAAAAGCACCAGGTTTCATCCCTTCCACTTTGTTCAGTCAGAGTGGACATGACTGGACTGATTAGTAGGCATGATTTGAGCGACAGGATCAACCAAATTCAAATACACTAACTGCTGAAAGTTTGGGGCCAAGATATAAGTGGTTGATTCCAGAAACTAGATTAACTAAACCAGTGGCAGCCACCTCAGTGCCGTTTGTTTCTAAAAGGGTGACAAAGGAGCTAAGTAGGTTGTCGGCAACATCGTTGCCAGAATTTATCATATCCCCAGTCAGTGAAGAACATTCAGTGAAGCCGGTTGCAAGTGATTGCTACCTGAAAGAGGCATCCATCAACGGCACTACAGAAGATCGCAAGACTTAAGTAAAGCCAGTGGCTTCAGGGAAAAATACACCATCATGCAAGTAATCTGTTCTCGCTTCTTTGAGTTCTAGGGAACCGCAAAGTCAAAAAATATAGCAGGTCAGCTGGAAGTGCTCTAAGAAGTTCAAACTCGAGCATTTTACAGAGAGGAAACATATTATCATACTCTCGAAAGTGAAACTTCAGGTTTGCCTCAGCAATCATTGGCAGCCAAAGTGAACGATAGATCACAACAATGTCTTGGCAAGGATTGTAAATCATCATCGAAGAAAGAAACCTGGCGACACATTGGAAAACCACCTGGGAGCTTTCATGAGTACTCCATGCCTTCCATTGCTTTCCCTAGAGTCTCCTCGCAAGACTTCGAGTCATCACAAATTGAAGGTGCTTTCACAACTCGATGTATGTGACATGAGTTGGGGGCTGCCCAAACCTTGTAACAGCGGGAAAATCATCATCGTAAGGATCCTTTATTGACCTTCACAATCCACTGTTACAGCGTTAGGGCAGGACCCAAAGTATAAGCGTGAAGCATCGTGCGGAAGCGGTGGGAGCATATTCCACATCTTGAGTCTGTGACTTGTAATGCCTCGCCATGGGTGATTATTGCACTGGCTTGTTCCCTTCAAGGAAGTATTTTCTGAAGCAGAGGTTCAGTCGAAGAATCGGAGGATATCAATACACCCCGACCTTCAAAACCGCCCATTCCATCCCGCGTCCTACTGTGCCAGGGAGGCTTCAAAAGAGGAGGCACCAGATTGTGGGTGCTGTTTTTCCTCTACATCATCGACCAGTGGTTTTGAGATTTAAGGGTTCATTACTGATGGCATTTCGGAATATTCTTTGTGCCAAATGTTAAAAAGGGATGAAATGTCAAATGGCACTAGGACAGAGGTGGTCCTAGATGAAACTAGACGACTGTTACAAAATTGGATAGAGAGAGATTTTTTGAGAACGTACAGTATCATTTGGAAGCATCCAGAACTTCCGAACTGGCCGGTCGCACGTTCCTTTCAAGGCTGGATATCCCACTGGTCAGCTCAATCACTGAAGCAATTGCGCAGATTCTAGTTTGCCACAAATAGACGTCAGTATTGCAATCAACCCTCCCTTAGATGATGAACCAGTAGGCTTGGCAGTTGAAAGAGAACGCACAAATTATTGATTTTTAGGCTTCATAGAAGTTTTGAAAACTGACCTGTGGTTTACACAGTTTACACTTTCCGACTGTTCTTTGTGCATAGATTCCACAAGCCAGCCTGTAGAAACCGTCCGGTCTTCACACACGAATGGGTAAACTAAAGTCAAGTGGGACATCATTCGGGGAACAAGACACGTCCCTCACAAGATAAGGCAAAACCCACAAAAGCTAGGCATTGAGCAACATTGACATGTCAAGTACATCTTCCATCAGCATGGTGCATGTTTGGGACGTTGAGAGTGAATGTTACCGTCCATCCTCAATTTGGAACATGTTGGAGACACGGTTTTATTGCCACGCAAGGCCAAGAAGCCTTCAGCTGAGGATGGCCTGGACCTCCAGACTGGGAGTTTTGCTCTTGTGCCAGCCAGTGACCCTGTTCCACGTTGAGATGAACACAATGGTCATGCCGTTTCAAATAGGCCTTAAGTAGGTGCATTGAAACGATGCTAGATGTTTGGGAAGATGTGGAGCTTTCTGCGTGACGAGTGTGGAGTTGATCAAGCATCAAGCCAAGGCAAGGCGCCAGTTGCACGGGTTCCCAAGCTTGGCATGTAGAAGGAGTGGCCGATGTACAAGGCAACATCGCACAGGAAGAAGCATCAGCATCGAAAGCTAGGTCTCCATCGTGAATTGCAGGTTCTGCCATGAGGCTTCGATGCTGCTTATGCCTTTCGGTTTTCTGAATTGGTTCAATACGACTTTGTCAGGACAACATCAAGCTGCAACCGTCAATAGATGATATTCATAGATGTCTTTCAGCAGACGTTGAGAGCGCATAGTCCAACCTGCCAAACTGCCAGACAGAATTCATCTACTTCGTGGAATGCCCTCAACTGCTGATCCGCTCCGAGGCTGACAAAGCATCAGAGGAAGTCAAAAAGGCGGGAAAAACTACTGCAGCCCCGGCGGAGGGCAACCAAGATGATCCCGTGGCACAGGGTGTGTTGATGTTTTAGTTCAGTCAAAGGGATGATATTTTATGAATCTTATGAGCTGTGAGGTATTTTAGATTGGTAAATAGAACTTAAAGTCGGCACCCTGCGTTTGATCAATCAAAATTAAACATGTAGCGGTGGTAATGAACCTACAGGTAGCTCCAGGTCATCAAGTTGATCCTCCATACCAAGTCCAAAGCGCTGGAGATTCACCTGTATGTTGGCAGATAGATATATCCAATGAAGCAACCATGACCTCTATGTGGGTGAGATGGCATGGCGCTGAAAATTGACCCCCAAATCCATGAAAACCCCAGGTGGAACGAGACCGTGCGCCGTGTGCCACGCATGGTGGGGCCTGGGTGCCTGGAGAGAGCGGGTCGTTTGGCGCTGGGAAGACATGGGGCGGCTTTGAAGGGCGCGTTGATTCTTGCTGCTTGAAGTTGATACCACTTCTAATTACCCAAGTTTATAGGTGTACACCATATAATATTTACGTTTCTCTGTATTTTGAACTGTTGGTGGGGCGTCGCATGCAAAATCTCAACAAGCTTTAAAATTAAAATGATATTGTTTTTTTTGAAGAGAACTGTTGGCATGTTGGCCTTTTCTATTTTGAGGTTTTTGAGCCGTTGACAGCTTGCTCCATGGTTTTCCAAGCAGAAACTGACTTTTGGTGCAACTGGCACCTGTTCCACTTCTTCAAAAATCATTCAGACGTTTCAGTTACATTCTACATGGCCCCCATCATGGACCCAGGGTATGATTTGACCTTTTTGAGTTGGTTTCACTTGGTTCCTCTTGAGGCCCTCGCCAATAGCACAGTTCTGATGTTCAACAGCAAAAAATGCAACTGCATCAAAATAATAAGAGAAATGAAAACATCGTTGAATTAAAAACATGTCTTTCCACCCTCTGGGGTCCATTAGCCAACCCCGCTCAAACGGACCGTACTCCGACTCCTGCAGAACCGACTCAAACTCGTAAGCTTAGAATCTCACTCGTGATGCGTTGGCCATGTTGATTTTCGTAGCACGTGAAGCTGCACTTGTGACCTGTGTTTGTGGTGGTGTTTTTGGCCGGGCCAAATGACCTTCATCAACCTTCACCTAATGTCAGTAATTAGAACTTGTTACTTTTTTTTTGGGCAGACATCGAAAATGCATTTCCTATTATTGTTGACTCTGTGGCAGAGAGCTGGAGGCTCTAGCTACCCAACCTCTCAGGAAGGCAACTTTGACTCTCATTCCCATCATAAACCAGGTTAATGACCTGTGTTCGAGGATTTGGACCAGGGATGGGGTCGCCTTGGTGCCACACTGCCAAACTCAGTAGACTTAATTTCGTGACTTGATTTCGCTTTTTGAAAGTTCCTTCCCAGCCCAGGGTACAACCATCGTTCCCGACACATCCGTGCTGCTCTCAGTTGCAACGTGTTGTTGTCAAAAGATGCAGCGAAGTGTGGCAACACCATCTGGCAACGCGCAGCTGGAGGCAGTGGAAATTCCAACGGGTGAAGGGACTCCGGTGGCGATGTTTTCCGCCCGCTTTGACGGGGGACCCATCGAGCAAAAAATGCGACGGGTCCACAAGATTCTTGTGGATAATTCATATCGTGCTCTGATGGTGGAAGTGGATGCTGGAGAAAGCTTCGGCGTGTTGACCGCGAGGTACCTACGTCAGCTTAAGGTTGGCAAGGGTCTGATGATCGCAGTGTGTACACACCATTACGGAGAGATGACCCCTTCGGAATTCTGCTCATATTATGAGCTAAAATTCGCTGTGACACATGGAATAAAAGTTCTCCCTCTCAGAGTGGAGGACACCTATCCACCGCAACCTCCATGTGGAGCGGACCACCTGGATAAAGAATGCGATGCACTTGGGTTCATAGACATGAAAATCGGCCCGGATGTGTTATACGTAGATTGCAGAACCATGTCCGAGATGGACATAGCGCGCGCAATCGCTACACGCTTGCGCAAGCTCCGCGATGAGAGGCAAGGTAGTTGAGCATGAAGACCTGGAATGTGAGGCTTGGAGGTACAGTTTTTTTGAAGGATACTGTGAATCAAGAGAAATTCAGAATCACAAAGTTGGAACTACCTAGAAGAGCTGCGGCATCCAAAACTGGTCATCAACAAAGCCATGTTCATCGCAAGATCGTATGGTGGCCGATGTGGCACCTGTCAAGGGTGATCAGCATGCTTCGGCAGATGACAAACCTATACAAACCTCATCTCACAGAATCACGGCATGCTTCAAAGGCACTGGTTTTGTAATAGAAGTCGGCAAAAACTGTGGTTTGGTAGCTGAACATACAGCATGGTGAACCCTGCCAGGTGAATCTAACTAGCCCATAATGAAGAGGTTGTTTCTCGATGCTGCCCAGTCCATTGCTTCAGATGTTGCTTTCCGGCAGACCTCCATCAGCTAAAGCTAGCACGAGCTAGGGTTCACAGCGGGGCCAGGTAGGTGCAACATGCTGCACGGTAGTTTGACACCAAAATCATCTAACTTTAAGCCATAGAGTGAGTGCAATATGAGGAACATTGATGAACCAACCTTTTTGACGGAGATTTTTAGTGATGAAGTTGCAACATAAGACACCTCCTGAAATAGCCAATCTCCGTGAGAAATTGGTTGTTTCCTTTCATTTTGAACATATAGGCATTTAGCCATATCTTTATTGGAACGGATGATCATTCTCTGAAGCAGGCATGGTTGCAAAAAGTAGCTACCGATGAAGCTGCAGTGAAATGGTGGCATAGTCGCGGCTTTTACAGAAGTAATCATGTCTGATACAGCAAGACATGACTTTGATTAATCAAGTAGGACGAGACAACCATGGCAGAGGCATCTAGTAGTGAGACTTGGGGTCAAGACTTTGTTGCGGAGGTTTTCCGCACAAGGGCAGTGTCAGGATGTAGAGCCAAGAATAAATTCAAAAATCTTATGAGATTCTTGGAGCCGCAGAATGGAAGAAGTTGAAATATGTGTTTTTTTTCCTTTATCCATTTCGGTTTTCATTTTTAGATATGGTTTCCATATTTTTTCGTGTATTTTTCAATTTTGTGTTTCTTGTTTTGTTTCTCCTGTGATTTTTTGCGATTTTCTGTTTTCTATAATTATTTGTGCATCATTATTCATGTGTTTTCAGGTTGCTTTTGAATGGTTCATTAATCCTTAGTCCATTTCCTGCAAATTTGTGCAATTTCGACACATGTTCTCTCATCTTTGTTGTTTTTCTACGTTCTGCATTGATTATCTCACATCCCGTAGCAAATTGATCCTCCAGTCTCTTCTTTTATGTCCTTCATGCTTCAATCTGCTATTAGCAGTGCGAAAACAAAGAGATCCGATGGAAACAATACAAGGGAAACACAAGAACGGAAAGAAAAAAACCAAATAATGAAATCAGTCTCGAGTTTTGAAGAGGTTGAGGATCTAAAGCTGCTGCCCATGTTTCATTTGTTTCATGTTCTATCATGTGTTCTTCTTCCCTTTCAATTATTTTCATCTATTGTTCATTTTGTATCACGCTTTATTCCCCTTCTTATTCCCGTTTGATCTCATGCATGTTTTAGTTCTCACCATGGTTTTTTCATTTGTTTTGTTATCTTCATGTTTTTCATTTGTCTTCGCGCTTTTCATTTCCCCTGACATTTTTCATGTATGTTTCAACGAACGACGTGAAAACAAATGAAACATGAAAAACATATTATATACACAAAATGATTAAGGACATATTCAAAAATGAAAGGGGGAATGCAAAAAATGGAACAATGATTTAGTCTTGATGTCCAGCCTGTGGCTGCCAAAGATTCTTATAAGGTTTCATGAATTTGCAGAGCCTACCAGGAGCGTGCTTCCGAGTCGACAGGTGCCAAGAAAAGAAATTCAACTTTGAAGAAAAAATTGTATTTGCCGTCATAAATTCCACTTTAAAGACTCATAAAGGCATTTTAAGGTTTTTTGGTCGACCATCTCTTTTTGTTTGCAACAGAAAGCATTGGCACCAGCCCAGCGACTTGATGCCCTGTCTTGAGGGCATGAATTCCGAAAGCGCCTAAGGCGAATTCCTTTGCGTTCGAAAACCACGAACTCCTTTCTTGCCCAGAACTGACATACAGCCTTGACGACAACTTGGAAGATTTGAGCGGGGGCGGTTTTTTTTCCCTCCAGGTTCATTTAGAAATTTTTAAGATCATTCGCAGTCATGCTAGATGTCTTCATGTTTTATTTGCCAATGTGCCAGAAACTCCGATGATTGAGTGAAAGGGTAATGAAGCCATGGAAGAGGGTTTTTTGGCCGATCCCGTTGTATAGCACTGCTAGGCGCAACAATGGAAAAAGAGATGTTTGCTGCGTTTCAATTTGAGCTCCAGCGAAATGATGATGAGATGCTCTTGATTGAATTGACGCGTTGGTTTCTCTGAATTTTATATTGTATCAGACTGAAATTCATACCCACATTGTTGCTTCTGACTACAACTTTTACCTTGCTGTAGCCATTTTCAGGTTTTTGTTCAAATGCATGTCCTACATGATCAGCTTGGGCTACCAAAGTCACCCTTCAATTTTGGGTTTACATGTATGAGATGCCTACCTAGACCCTCTTCTAGACTCTAGATTTTTTTTGGTGCTTCAAAATTTGCATCTGGATGATTTAAAACACATACTAAGCAAAATATACAAACAAGACCAAACCTATCCAAGACGCTGGGAACCCTTCCAGCCCGCTCTCGGTGCATTGCGGTGGCTGGCACAGTTGGGCTGGGAGGCCCAGAACGGGAATGATGAAATGCAGTTTTTCCACTTTCTTCATTCATCTCTTTGTTTTCAAATGGCACTCGCTGCTAAGTACCGTTGAATTGCTGGCTTTTCGCAGGTCATTGTCATTGCACGGATTGCCGTCTTCTCAACATGCTAGCTTTCCCTATGAAATCTTCTGTGCCGCAGGAATACGCCAACGAGTCCAACGGCTTTCCCCCACGATCCACAACAGATTTCATTTCTAAAATCAAATGGTCAAGAGAATGCAACTTTGGGCCAAAGACCCACTTTGGGCCTTTGAATTGCAAAAGCCATGGAAGCTCGCTTCACATAGCACCTCAAGGAATGCTTTCCGAATTTCACCATAGACCGCCCCATGTTGGATCTTGGATGGTTGGCTTTGACAAATGTTCAATAGTAGATCCATATCGCTTCCAGCTATAAGTAGGGTGAAATAACTCCACTTCTGGAGGTGCCCATCTTGGACAAGTCTGCAAAATTTGTACCAGGACTGCCTTGGGCAAGAATCACTCCAAAGATCAGGCTTGTAGAGCGTTAGAGTGTTTCATGCAGGTATCAATGGACTGAAATCCAGCTGCAACGTAGAACAAGAATTTGTCACCAGTTGCCACAAAAGATCCCAAAGTCTACCAAAAAAAACCAGGAAAGATGTAAAGACATCCCGTAGCATCCCAAGGTTGCATCCCTTGACATCTAAAAACTTCCTGTGTTTTTTTTTGGATTTTCCCAACGCCTTGGGGTCCTACCGACGCCTTTTGGATCCAAAATGTCCAAATGGAGTCTCTCGATGGAACAGAAGTTTTGGACAATAGCCCATAAAAGTCTCTCTATGTTTAGAAGTCCAAATGGATCATTTTTTAATACAAAAATTGGTCCAATTGTTTTCTTTGCTGGATTTTTTTGTATTCAACAAAACTCTTTTGGAATCAAAGGCCAGCTATTGTTCCAAATCATAATTGTTTGCCGTTTTTTCTTTGAGACCAAAGAGAAAAACCAGAGTTGTTTCAAGTGATTTGGCTCTGATTTTTTCATCGGATATTTCTTTGTATTTCTGTTTTTTTTAATGCGATTTCCTGCATTTAGGATACCTTTCATAAAACCATGTCTTGGGGATTTCCACCGTGTTCCCACATTGGGCCACTCCTTTATGCAAACGGCTGAATATTTCACAACGCTTTGGAGTCACACCAAAACACGAGAGATCCAAAATGTCTCTTGGAGTCTCTCTATGTAAAACATCATTTTTAGAATACAAAAATAACTTTCCAATTTTCCCTGGGTTTTTGTATTCAACACAACAAAATATTTTGGTGTTGATTTTTTGTGAAACATGAACAATATGACGTAAAGGCTGCTGAAGGCCTTTTACACGGATTGGGTTCAGACTTTTAGCGGTTCCCTCCTAGGAAACGGGCCCAAAGGGAAAAGAAAGATCTCTACACATGTATTCGCAAATCGGCGCCATGCTTGCAAATATAAATGTGTGCTAAATCCATTTTATGGCGAATCCATGATGTTTAAAGGAACGTTAAACACCTTCGATGTTTTTTTCTTCAATTCATTTAGTTTGTAATCAGTAATTCCTTTTTTTAAATGAGCATCGACAGTGCTGTTTTGCTTTGAAAATGACACACATAATTGTTCCAAATCATAATTGTTTGTCATTTTCTTCGAGGCCAAAAAGATGAAAGCACACAGAGTTTTTTCAAGTGATCTTATTTGTGATTCCACGGATTTTTCATCGGGATTTTCGTAAAATACTTCCATTTTCATACATTTTTTCACCTACATTCAGCGTACCTCCAGTCCCGTGTTCCCACATTGGCGTCGGAGTCACACCCGGGGTGATATGAATCTACTTATTGAAGCCACCTTTTTTTTGTTGCAGATTATTATACCCATCATTGTGGGATGTACCATTTCTTGTTGTAGATATCCACATCGGTTTTGTCACCGCCATTCCTGGCCTTTCCGTTGAATGTTTTGAGACCTCCGTAACTTCGGAAAACATTTGGAACGTCCACCGCCTCGCCTCCCAGAGCTTCCCGAAAGCCCTTTTGGTAAGTCGAAAGGCCATCCAGATTGGCATTCCACAACCCCCTGAGTGACCATCACCATAGCAGCCATTAGCAGCCAACGTAGTCCGAACGGTCAGCACTTCCTTGGCAGTGCAAAATGTCCAGTACAGAAGTGGCTGCCGTTTTTTTTCTGAGGCCAAAAAAAATGGTTTTCGACACAGAAAAACACAAAAAAAAGAAAAACAGAGTTGGAGTCCCACCAATTTTTGGTCAAAATGAAGGGTATATATTGGGGTATTTTTTACTTGTACGAACTGAATTGATTGGTCAAAGTATCGCTTATACGTAAACCACGATGAACAGTATGTTGAGGTATATATATATATATATATATTTGTTAGTGATTCGCAGGACCACATTTTCCTAAGGGCACCCTATGAACCCCAGTTTTCACTGGCACTTGGAAACGAGATGTATCCTTCCAGGATTTTACCCTAAAAGGAGCCAAGATTCATTGAACTGAGATTTGACACGGGAGGGTCCCGGCACATGAAACATCAACCTCTGGAAGGTTTTCTTCTTTTCCTGTCGTGTTTACCCCCACATCCCGCTGCGACCTCTCCAGAGTCGTTGTGACACGACACATGAAAATCACAGAGAAAAAACACACACACCACACATGTCATCATGTTCATGTTTTGCTCACTTTTGTGTTTTGACTCCTGCCTTTTAGATGTCTAAAGTAG
>OMLO01005523.1_pt1 | contig 10631 bp, 4 predicted proteins | sample 1674811 | NCBI WGS metagenome assembly OMLO01 (sample SAMN06265003, study PRJEB25207) | coral metagenome | isolation source: Coral host | place: Mexico:La Bocana,Puerto Morelos, Mexico | collected 2008-11-13
GGCCCCCGGGCTTAGAAAGGAACCCACAACCTGTCCGCAACGACAACCGTATGGATGAGGCCATCGCACTGGCACAGAACATCCTCGAAGACTAGAACGTCCTTGTTCATCATGGATCTCGAGTGCCCATGAACATTGGGACTCGATAGACGCATTGAAGCGTTTGGAGTGGCTACAGTCTTACGACATGAGGGATTGTCCTATGAGGTGACTGTCATGAGAAGATTGATGACAGTCGAGTCCTGGCATTTTCTTCTCCCGCGGGGGGGGACCGGCATTTCCACCAGCTGCAAGTCGAGATCAAAATCCACGAGATGATCAAGTTCGTCTTCTGAGAGAGGTGATGAAGGTGAATCAGCCTCTTGGGGGACATCACGGTTTCACGTACAGTAAGATGCCGTTGATTGTACAGTGTGAAAACACCTTCGAAGGGCAGAAGATTGTCCGAGACGGTGCGGTTTTTTCTAGTGCGAGGTGCAGCTGGATGTTTTTTGTGTCCCCACTGTGCCCACCATGGACCAGAAGACCAATCAAGTTACTGTCCCATGTGTTCCAAAGACCCCAGGGATTTCCGGTTACCACCGGCGCCACTTGAAGGTGAAGACGAGAACAATTTCATTGCTGAACATGTGCCTCGGCCTGAAAGAATCTTTAAAACTGCTGGGAGGATTACCCTTGAACTTGAGATTTTGAGGTGTTGGGGTGACTTTGTTTGGTTTGTCATGATTTCTGGTCACGGCGAAGGTTTTTTGTTGGTTGATGACCTTTTGTGGAAACCGGTTCCTGGGTCGGAGATTGTTTTCTTTCAGGGTTTTGTGGTTGGACGTTTTCATGGGAAACCTTTGCTTTCATGTCCCCCCAAAAATTCACCAGGAGCTTTGATTCGTAGGCCACAGCCCCATGATCAGACTAGGATCCTTGATTTGTGTGCTGGTATTGGTGGTTGGGATTTTGGGCTTGACCTGGTTCAAAGTGCTGTCGGATACCCTGGAAGGTCACGAGATGTTGTCTCTGTTGAGATTGACCCTGTCCCTGCACGATGTTTGACATTCTTTACCTGCCGCTTTGAGTCCAGTCCAGGGGTGTTTGGACTCAAGAATCTGCTTACACCGTGCGATGTCAATCTTACCAAGCAGAAGGTCAACTTTGTGAGACACTGTGGACGAAGGGTGTCCATGGGCAACAAGAAGAGCTTGCAAACTGTCGACAATCGTAGAAAGTGTCATCGCTCCTCCCGGCAGCGCATAAATCTTTGCTCGTAGCCCACCCACTTTCTTCCCAAAAGCGACCGTGATGTCCGATGCAGGCAATCGCCCGTCAAGCGTAACTCGAACACTTGCTCTTCCGGCAAAATGTTTCAGACTCAACAGCCGCCCAACCTCGCTCAAAGGGGTAAGCGGACTTGCAGCAATTGTACCCAAGGGTGGTACCTCAAGCTCAGTAAGCCCAAAGGTGACCTGGTATGAAAAACCTGGTTTGGGAAAATCCGACACTCCAAAATGTATGTCATCATGAGTGACAACTGCTTCCTTTCCCAATGTGTAAGGAAACACTTCATCAATAGCCTGTAGAAAAGTCACCTCTGGATGGTAGGTCCAGATTCTGACATCAGTGCCAAAAAGGAACCTGACATCTCGACCGAGGGCTGGCAAGCAAGTCCCAAAAGCCTGAATGTCTTTTTGTTGAAAGGTCCAAAGCGGAGAGCTTTTGGAACCTGGCCTGTCGAGGTGAACCCCTTGAAATAAGTGGTCAAAGTCATTCAAGCAAGACATGGGGGATAATCCAAAGGTTTCGCCGCCAAGACCATGAACTTGTACTCGGACCGTCTTCAGCTGCAAAAAGAGTTGCAGACAGTCAGGGAAGCGTCGCACTTCAACCTTTTCAAGTTGTGTCCACGTCCCGGGCAAGGTTTGACAGAGGACTTGTTGTGGTTCACTTCCTTCAGGCAAACGGCTGGGAATAGGTGAAGCACATCCATCAATCATGACCAGACAAAAGGGACCGTCGCATGTGAAGGTGAGAAAATCAAAACCACAAGTAGCAAGACAACGCAGGCCATTGAAATCAACCCTAGTGGTGTGTTTAAGAGGAATCTGACAATGCAATCTCCTCTGAACTTCTTGCTTCAACATTTCGAGAAATGGTAGTTTGAAACTCGTGTGCAAAGCAAGAGCTGCCTGAATGGGCGACACAACATTTCCAACCGCCTTTGCAGCAGCTGTCACTTCTTCTGGCAGCTTGGTTTCGAAGGGGAAACCTATAGGAGTCTCAAACCTTCAAAGTTCTCAAAAAAACGGGCCTCGTCTACAGTCCCATCAACCGACACAAGCCAGGTCAGAATACCTTTCTGTCTCAAACTCTTCTCCGGTAAGAAACATTGTGATCGATATGCTGCAACGAGTGTCGGCAGGACCTTGTCGACGATTCGTCGCCTAAAGACACTACCACCGGACAGTACACCCTCAATCCGTGCTTGCTGCCGGTCAGCGGAAGGCAACAGATCAATATCGGAGAGCATTACTCGCTGTTCCTCAGTGACAGTGGTGGACGCCAATGCAACATCATCAAGCACACCGCAACCAGTATCAATCCAAGTACCGGTCTGAATGACAAGGCGTGGGATCTGGAGAGGTTCTCCCAACAGGTCAAAAATCAGAAAACACCTTCTGCGCACCATAGGGGACAAGTCCGAGAGATTGCAACTGCACACTCGAAAATGGTGAGGAAGTTTGGAAATCAATGTCAACAAGTTTTTCCAATGCGGGTGTTGTACCAAACCATCCACATTTTCTCCAAGGGATCGCAAAGGACGAAACAAATAGAGAATGCCCAAAATATGCACGAAAAGCGCACCAACAGAAGCGTTCAAGCCTGCCCTTCCACCAGCCGTGGACCAGGATTGACACGGTGCTGACCAAAGGATATCAGTAAAGGGACTGTCAAGGGTAGCCAATACCATGTTGGGCATTTTAGATCACCACACAGTACCATACCACTGCTTGGGTCAACAACATCATTATGGGTTGAGATGAGGGGTCTATCAGTGGATTCAGCCGTGACCTGATTTTGATTCCTCCTGAAAGTCGTGGAGCCCCATCTCCTGGATCTGAAGACAAGATCTTTACAGAGGATCCATAGGCACAGTACAAAGCGAAGCCGACGCAAACTACCAGGGCTAAGAAACCCATCAAGCCCCAAAAGGCAGGTCTTGCGCGTGTTGATCTTAGCTACTTTCATGCAGATAAGAGACCAGTACCCAGTGTTGACTTGAATCAGCTGCTTCAAGGGCACCCGGGTCTTCTAGTTTCACAGCTTGACCAAGTGCAACAGCACTTTGGATCACTTCGCTCAAGTTTGTGTGTCGGGCCTGCAGCTGTTCTGATTGTTGGGGTTGAAGAATCGGATTTACCGCTTGATGTAAATGGTACTTCGATGATTGTGCCCGGTTGGGTTGGGGCTCATGCGGCGGCCCTGCAGTGTACGTTGCTCCAAGTTGGAGATGAACCAGTTGAATGTTGGTCGGTCGGAGCTCTGTCCTTACCCTCAGCTGGTCATACTTGTCAGGTTGTACAATTCCATGTTTTCAAGGATGAATGTACCAAGTGGAAGGAACTTGTCTCCGAAAGCTTTGAAGTTTTCTTGAAAAAGATTGGCTTTGTTTGCCCAATGAAAATCACCCAAACTTGGGCCTTTGGTTACTATACCCGTGGTAAAAAAGCTGACCCTGACAAAGCTGACTACCATCATGGATTCCTCAAACTCGAGGAAAAGGCGGCTGTACCACTTTTGAAACTTGGAGGGTACGAAGGATTTTATCCCAATCCAAGTAGCACTGAAAGAGGACCAGACCCCAACTATCGTGCCATCCCACTTCGTGGATGTACTCTTGCTGAAGCGTTGCCATACCGTTCACAGTCGGGCACGTATGGACTTACCCGCAGCCGGCAAGGTTATGGCTTGAGAGTCTTGGCAGGGGAGTATGCTGTTGTCAAGAAGCGTTTGTTCCCGTCAGCAGGAGAATCCAGTGACTCTGAGCAAGGTGGGGTACATAGATTTCAGTTGCTTGGAGTACCAGTCTCAACGGACCGTTCAAAACTCAAAACGGCATTGAAGGCTTTTGGTTGGCCGACCAAGGTGTCACGGGCAGCGGGTTTTCGTGCTTGGACTGTTTTCGCGGCTGATGAACCCCCTGCGCGGTCCTTTGTGTTGGATGGGGTCTCTGTCGTTATCATGTCCCAGAAAGCCAAAAATGCTGGACCAGTTGTCGCTTCCGTTGGTAAAGGCCGACCTGCTGGCCTTGTGAAACTTGCTGAAGCTGGACATGTTTTGCCGCAACCAAGACTTGATGACACCGTTGCCAGTAAGTTCACCCTTCTTGAGCAGCAAGCCACTGAAAAGGTTGAGAGGCTTGAAAAGCGAGTTGACGAAATTTCAGACCAACTGAAGTCTCAGAGTTCTCAACAGGATCAGAGAATGACACAGGTTCAAAATGAGGTCACGCAGTTGCACCAAACTGTTGGTACCCTCAGTTCTTCCATTGAGACCAATATGTCGGCTATGTTTGAGAAGCTGCTGAACCAACAGCAAACAGCCATGACCCAGTTGCGAAGGACTACTGAGACCCACATCCAAGGCCTGCGCACGGAGTGTATGTCAGGTTACACTGAATTGCGAGAAATTCTTAGCCAAAGCCCCAAACGGCATAAAGGGGTGGATTCTCAGCCCTAAACCGGTTCGGGTTGGGGTCACCAACCCCACCCAGCTTCTAGGGAAGCTGGAGCTTATCCAGGAATGGGATTTAGATGTGATTTGCCTTTCTGAAACCAGCCACACGGCTAAGTCAGTCCCGCCGTTGTACTCACAATCTCGGGCTGTTGGTTACAACTTGGCTATTTCCGACCCTGTTCCTGATAAGTTTGCGGTTGTTGACCCTAACGGTAGCTACCGTGGCTTGTCCCGCGGTACAGCTGTGCTTTCTCGTTTTCCCATTTTTGCGCCGAGGCCGTCCTTTTTGCCAAATTTGGCTTGGGCTTCACAGCGAATTGTTTACTCTGTAATTCAGTTTGGTCACCTGCCCCTGCACTTCATCTGCATTTATCTGTACCCCAATGCGCCTTTGTCCTCCAAAAAATATGGACTCAATTGTCAAATCGTCAGATGGGCTTTGCAAATTGCAGATACCATTTTGGGACCAGTGTGTATTGCCAGCGATTTCAACTGTCCTTTGTCACATTTTCAAGACTGTCAATATCTGCTGGCGAATGGGTGGCAAGATTTGGCCGAAGCAGCTTCCCAACAGTTTGATTGTCCCCTGGAAAACACCTGCAAAGGCGCAACCCGTCACACGTTTGCCCTGGCTAATGTTGATTTCGCTCGGTATCTGACCAGGGCCAAAGTCCGATTCCAACATGACCTGGATAGTCATGCTGTCCAGACATTTGACCTGAATTTGCCTGACTCAAATCCCAAAGTATTCCGTTGGCCACAGCCCAAACCCTTGGACAAGACGATTGTGCATGAGGCAACCTTGCAACAGTTGGCAGAGCAAGTCGCCCCAAGTTGCTCTGAAACTATGAAGAGGTTAACTTGCGCGGCTGATACAAATGGAGCCTTTGCACATTGGTCTGAAGTGGCAGAAAATGCTTTGTTGGCAGCATCTCGGGATGTTGACGGAGAAGTCCTTCGAGCCGCTTCCTTTAGAGGTCGGGGACAACACACGAAACCTGTCTCGACTCGGCTTGCAGCACCAAGATATAAACAAGGGCGTTCAGGGGATTTTACGGTCAGTTGCCCCAGTGTTGCTCTTAGAGTCCGTAGGTTGCAAAAACAGGTCAGGAGGTTACATGACCTGAGGAATTCGCTCAAACTGGTCCCACGTATTGGTGTCAACTACCCTGAGATCAGAAGAAGATTGTGGAACGCGATTCTTACCTCACCGGCCTTCACCCCCTCTTTTGTTGCCTGGGCAGTACAAGAAGGTTTCTCTATTGGCTTTTGTGTACCCGACCTGGATACCCTGGACGGAATATGTGAAAAGGTCGAGGCCTTGGCCAAAACTGAAGCCCAGGCGGCCTGGAGAGTCAAGAAGGTCAATTTCCAACAGGCAGTTGAGGACTCATGGAAACGCGAAGGTGGGGCACCGGCTTCTAGATTACTTCGAGACCCCCAGAAGCCGTCTGTGTCTCACTTGGTTGTGGATACCCTGGTGCAGCTTTCGCCGCAACCATGGTCACCTTACGGAAAGGCGACTTTTGGTGTGAAGAATGCTCTAGAGTTTGCCCCTGCACACACTTTACTCAGTGGTAACAGGGAGGTCCAGGTTACATCAGTTACCCCTACCCACATTTCTGTCGACAGGCGTCTGACTAGACGGGAAGCGGCTCACCTCTTTAAATCAGTGGTATCGGCTGATCCAGAGGTTTGGGCCCCTTTTTTCTTGAAGCAATGGGAGCAATTCTGGCAACGTGACCAGGATGAAGAACATGGAGACTTTCACGAAATAGTGGATGTGGTCCCAACTATTGCACACCAGTCTCTTGTTCCAATCACTTTTCAAGAGTGGCAAGAAGCACTTGTCTCCGCCAAGACATCTACAATGCGTGGAGTTGATTCTTGGAGCCCTAAAGAACTGAAGAGATTGCCAGAAACACTGGTACGTCCTCTGCTTGACCTGTTCAGTGCAATAGAACAAGGAGCCAAATGGCCGACACAGTTGACTACTTGGTTGGTAATTCTGTTGAGAAAGAACTCTGACCCTGTTCCAGCATGGGGTGGAATCCGTCCCATTAGTGTGGCTGGTTTGGTCTATAGGATCTGGTCTCGCATTAGGGTACGGCACTTCCTCAAACATGTTGAAGGATTTGCACCTCCTCTTGTTAAATCCAGGCTTTCCACCAAAGCCATTTGGTGCATGTTGGCAGACTATTTTGATAGGGCTACCCAACAACGTCGACCATTGTGTGGGGTCGTACTCGACATCATCAAAGCCTTCAACGTTTTGAATAGAGAACTGCTTTTGCGTCTGTTTGCTAAACTTGGCTTTGACCATAACGTGTCTTCCGCGTGGGTTCGTGCCCTCGGTGATTTGCGACGTTGTGTCTTGGTAGCCGGTATGTCATACGGTTCCTCAGCTGCGTCCACAGGGATCCCCGAGGGGGATCCCATGAGCATAGTAGGAATGTACTTGATCTCCTATGCCTTTGCTTGCTTCGTCCAGCACCATGGTGATCCAGAGCTTGTGTTGACGTACGCTGACAATTGGGAGCTGGTTACACCTACTCCCGAAGGACTTGTGCGGGTTTTGGGTCAAATTGAAAGGTTTGTGCAGATCGCGAAACTACCGCTGGCTCCTGACAAATGTTGGGTCTGGTCCCTCTCCAAAAGTGGCCGGAAAGTTCTACGTCGCCAAGCTCGGCTGTGTGAAGTTATGTTACCCCTCCAATTGCAAGCTCGCGACCTTGGAGCCGACTTTGCTTACTGTCTTCGTCGGGCGGCAAAGGTTCGTAACTCGAGGATTCAAACTGGGCATAAGAAATTGTGCCGCTTGAGAGGTATTCCCGGGTCACGTATTGACCCTGAGTTTCGTTTGCTTCTGTCTAGAGTTAGGCTCTTTCGACAAGTGATGCGTGAGCTCCCAGGGTGGCACACACTTTTCTGTGGACGTTTGGTTGCCAGGGCCGGCAGGTATCATGGTCCAACAAGACTCTTGGCTTTAGTACTGAAAAAACAAGGCTGGAGGCAATATGGGCCGTTATGCTTTTTGGACGAGGACGGTCGTTCTTTCAATCTGATGTTGTCCAGTGAGGCGCATATTGAATGGCTGTTGGTCAGTAAGTGGATGGATCGGGTGGTTCGCGAAGTGTGTCACCGTAAGTATTTGCGTGAACTTCGGTCTATCTCTCTGCCTATTACCCGCACGGAACACTGGTTGATCCATGCCCAAAGACCCCTTGTTCAACAACAATGGATTGGTACAATTTTTTCCCAAGACCAAGCTAAGCATTTTTGTGAGAGCAGAGGGGTTTGTCCTCTTTGCAAAGGAAATGGCAACCGCTTGCACCGTTTGATGTATTGTCCGGGTACACTTGACCTCAGGCAGCGCAGTCAAGGTATCACCCGCTTGATGGCTGACCTGCCTATCTCTACGGTGGCATATGGGCTTTGGGAGGAGCATCCTTCCTTACGGGCCTGGCATGGATCCCTGGACGCACTGTCTTTCCCTCAGGTCCCGCGTGTTGCGTCCAATGACCCGAGGATACTGTACTCGGATGGCACTTGTCTGCACCCTCGATACAAAGATATTCGCCTGGCTGCGGGTGCGGTAATCGAAGCGCATGGTTGCGCGGACTGGAATTTGGTTTGGACAGGTGTGTTGCCTACGGCTGATCAGTCGGCCTTTCGGGCGGAGTTGTTGGCCGGTATTATTGCGGTACAGTCCTCGACAGTTCTGTGGTTGTTTAGCGATTGTTGGGCTTTTGTTAAGGTGGCCAGACGTTTTCTTGCGGCCAAAAGAACCGGCACCGAACCCAGGTGGCCAACAGCCAACCTTGACCTTTGGATTCGCTTTTGGGAGGCATTGAATGGTCTTGATTACGGTAGGTCTGACATGGTTTGGATTAAGGCTCATGTTGACCCGTGTTCCGTTGGTGGGATTCACAAGATCCATGCCTTTTTTAACAATGTGGTTGACGGAGTGGCAAAGCATACGGTTCATTCCTTTCGCAAAATGTCTCATGTCTACCAGAGGTTGGTGCAGGATTTTGGCACTCGGTTACTGCAGGCACGACATCTTAGCCGGTACCATGCGGCGGTTGCCATGCGGTTCGCAAGTCAAGACCAGGACGAGGTTTGTGTGCAAAGTTACCAGACTCCATCTTTCGTCGGTGTGGGGCAGTCCCTTGAAGTCTCGGCTGAAATCGCGGTATGGTGTGTCCATCAGGGTTTCCTTAGGTCGCTTCAGGACTGGTTCCTTGGTTTAAAATGGTTTGAGTCCAGCGTTGACGGTACTTGGGACGACACATCCTGGGTAGAGCTTTTTTGGGGTTATCTGAGTACCTCTGGGAAACTACCTCCCTTTTGGTATGAGGGTAAGTGGGTTATGCTGGACGATGATCCGGCCTTTTTCTTTGTGTTGCCCTCGGTGGCGACGTTGTTTCGTACTTGGAGACGGGCGGTTGGCTCCTTGTGCAAGGCTTTGACCCACACGCCGTGGGTTTGTGTTCGCCGTGCCTCTTCGGCTTCGATGCTGGGGGCGCGGTTTGTTTGCCCGGGGGTTACGGGCCGTTTTGATGTTCCGTCTTGCGTTCTGTCGGACCTTGCGGAACAGTTTGCTGCATCTCGCACTTTTCGGTTGCTTCGGCTGCCGGACTTTCTTTAGCTCGGGCGTTAGTGGTCAATTGGCACGCAGACAACCTGCTGGCCCTTTTACCTGTCTCACACTAGCATGTGACTTTGAGACGAATGTCCGAGAGAGAGAGAGAGAGATATTTTCCCCATCAACTGGTTAGCCGGACTTCTGAACCGTCAAAAGTACCTGAACATATCAAAGTTAGTGCTATGCAGGGGGAAAGCGATTGATACGGAGCTAAGTGTTTTCTTTTGGAAACGGCACCTATTTTCAGGTGCGAAATTGGAGGGTACATCCGGAAAACTAGCATGGATACCCAAAATCATGGTTTGGAAAAGGTGGACTCTTTTAAAATAGGGCCATTTTTGGTATCTATGTTAGATTTCCGGGGTGTATATTGGATCTATACCACCCACTCAGCAACACTGAAATGTGAAGGTTCATAGGGATGCCCTACTGAAACAGTAATAATCCTGGTGGTTAGTGTCACTAGGTCAGCGGTAGATCGAATTGAGATCTGAAAGATTAATGGTTGCTGTCTTGTCTTGAAACACAACCGTCTTTCGATTTAATAAATCGATCGCTACTCTTTGGTTATGTTTTCCTTCACCTGCCTTCATTTCCATCCCATCCACTTGTTTGTGCGAGACCATGTCGATGCTGGAAACCAAAGTGGCTGGTGTAGATCAGGCAGTGTAGGGGAGTCTGTGGTTACTTGGATGATCCAAAATTTACCTTAGGAATACAAAAGGTGGAGTTTGAAATTTATGACGGTAGCCACAACTACAGTGGTGGCTCATGTTTTCCGGTGATGATATTTCATGAGATTGATAGCAAGTGAATTTACATTGTTAAGATGATAAAAGTAAAGCAGAAGAGGAATCTGATTGCGAAGCACCGCCAAAACTCAGGGAAGCAACGCTTTAGGTGAGTGGAATCATATATTTGCTGTTGATTGACTTGTCTAAGATTGTTTTATGACTTCCTGAAATAAGGTGGGTTGGATCTTTGGCTGTCAATGACTAACAAACGGAACTCCAAAATGAATGGTTGAATGGAAATGGTTTTATCGTTTTCAGGGCAATCTTTGGCTTAAAAACAAGAAACTTCTGGGGTGTACACATGTATCCCAAATGCTCCTTGTTTGGACTGTTTACCTACAATTTTCCATAGATTTATGGTTTTCATGTACCCTAAGAATCATGGGATCTCAAAACTGGTGGTTTGGAGATCCCAGACCCTTGCTATACACATCCAAAAACCCTCTATAGCAGAGTCCAGTGAT
>OMLO01005524.1_pt1 | contig 10629 bp, 7 predicted proteins | sample 1674811 | NCBI WGS metagenome assembly OMLO01 (sample SAMN06265003, study PRJEB25207) | coral metagenome | isolation source: Coral host | place: Mexico:La Bocana,Puerto Morelos, Mexico | collected 2008-11-13
TCAAACCTCTTCTCTTGTGGAGTTTGAAGTCTTGCTGCTGTAACGGTCGATGAAAGATTTGCCTTTTTTGGCAGTTACACCCGCTAAACATTTCGAGGAAACCAAATGAAAACTGGTAATGTTATTCTGATAAAAGCTTTATTTAAAATTCAAAATATAAAGTTTTTGTTTTTCATAAAATATCTGTCGTGTTAATTTTTGTAACACAAAAAAGTATTACATATATATGATCATTTATATATTCGCTTTACAAAACGTAATTTTTAAAAAAAACGAAAACAAAACAATTTCCGCTACCTCACGTTTGTTTTAATTCTAACAAGATGATAAGAATCCTGTTGCATGCCTCCCTGGTGTATATGTTATGTGTTTTTTTTTCATAACGTGATTGAAAACTCCATATAAGAAAGAAGTTCATAAGTTATTACAGCATCGAAGTTTAAGGCCATCAATCGTGAAAGCTTTAATTTTCAAGCTACACGAACGATTAGAAAAAATATTTTAAAACATCTTTTATGAATTGCTTTCGAAATCTTATTTTTTAAGCTTTATTTGCCCTTTTTAATATTTCATAATTTTCAGTTGATAAGTTCCATGTCATAAATAAATGAAAAGAGCGTCCGAATTATGGCTCACACGAATTAAAACCAAATATTCTCTGTGGTGCTTCATTCTAACGAATGATTTCAAATAAACAAGTTTTAGGTCATATCTTTTTAGAATTGCTCGTAACATCTTATTTTTTATATGTGATAGTTTTATTTACCTTTTTTTAATAATTTCATTAAAAAGTTTAATGGCTCTTGTGCTTAGTTAATGAACAGATGGCAAACCTAGCTTCCATTCTCAGTAGTCCGGCGTTCACGAGCAACACGAATGATTTAAAAAGAACAGATTTTAAGACATGGTTTTTTAGAATTGTTCATGAAATCTATTATGTTGATGGATCTTAGCTTTATTTACCTGTTACTTTAAATAAATTCCTTGTCGAAAATAAGTAAATACAGCGTTAAATCTAGCTCACACAATTTAAAGTCAAAAATTATCTTTAGGCTCTATTCAACCTGAATTTGGTCATTTCTCGAAGTTGCTGACTTTTTTTGCAGTTAGAGGTGCCCAGTGTGCGAAATATAGCTTTTAATAAACGACACTTACTCTGGGTTTATTAGACGCGGGTTTTTTCACGTTTTATTTACAAACTCTTTGGTTACCCGACTCTTTTTTCAGGTGGTGAATCCGCCCGAGAAACCCGCGATAACTGACTTGCAACTGGCGCGCATGAGATTATGGATAGTATTTCATTTAAAAGAACATACGGGAAGTCGCTTTTCCCATGGCTATTATACCGGCTGTTAATTATTATCTCAGAAATAAGGCCCATATACGAAATTCTCTCTGTTACATCCTCTCTTGTTGTGTGAAAATAAACTTACATAAAATCATCTTCTCGACCAATGCTCAATTCTCAATAAATGAAAATCCTAAGATTGGTATTGAACGAAAAGGCTTCAAACAACCGATATACACTACCAGCAAAACCCGAGGCGTTTCACTTGAGTGTCTAACTGACCTGGGGTGCGTGACTAATTGTTTGCATTTTCAGAGAAAATCATTTCTTTAAGTGTCATTTAGTCTGTTAGAAATTTAAATAACAAAAAAACATCCCTTAGCAATGACATGGGCATCCCACACTAAGCTGACGGTTTGAGCTGACAGTTTGAAACTGCCAAAATTCAGCTATCTACTGTGGCTAAGTAAAACGTATTTTATACCATCTTTAAAAAGATTATTTTATGAAATTCTCCTAGTTGAAAACAAAATCCACCCAAAAAGTGGTCCTACAATTTTCTGCTTGACGGTAAATATCGGAGATACTTGTTTCATCTATACCTTTCCCTGATGGTGCAGGTAAAATATATATCAGTCTAATTAACGTTCGTATATTTGTTTCTCCGTTAAGAATTGAGAGTATCAAATAGCAACGGAATAAGTTGTTTTTACTTTGATACAAGTACACAACAAAGAACTTTACATTACCTCCCAGCCGTAATCCCTCCTTAGGATGTAATAACGTGATCCAGGAGATTGTGTGAGAGAACTTTTGTTGGTAAAGTGATTTCCTTCATTCAATTCGCAGTATTTTTGGTTGTTGTTTTCCCTGTAGTTCAGAGACAAACATCGACAGTCCTGTATGCACCACGTGTAGCACTGAATTGGGTTTAATGTCACAGAATTGTGAAATACATGGTCAACAAACTCTGAGTCCTGCACGCTATCTCGATGCACGTCGAGGGAAATCCTTTGACATTTTCCTGCGAAACAGTCTCCCTTAACCTCCAAAACTCTAAGTAAAAATGAAAATAACAATGCAAAAATCATTTTGCGTTTCCTGATGGATCAGGGCTGGCGTTATCGCTATAGATTTAACGATATACTCAGTGAGAGAATTGATAACAATTTTGATCTCAGATTTCTGATGACGAATACCGGAATGGAGAAATTATTGTCCAATTGAGAGTGAGATCTAATAAATGTGCATCCATATTCTCAAAGCCACCTGTCCCTCCTATCCGGCAAGACGTTGGCATTAACAAATGGTGTCTCAGTAAACACAAATCAATATATCGATACGATAATATATAGATTTACCAAACGTTCGCACGAAAATTTTCGTTTTTAAACTTTTACTGCGGACAGATAATGATTTACTTGGTTCAGGAGTGAAATAAAAATTGGGGATAAACTAGTCTGATTTTGATAAATTGGCGCGTGTAATTCAACATGGTCTCCAGGGCTTTTAGGTTAAGATATCAAAGGTAAGTCAGCAGAGGCAAACTATCCTAATAATATTTTGTAGAGGTAAATCTGTGGTGTTAATAAATATATATTATCTGCCGGCTGGGAGGGCCGTATAGTGAAAAACTGTGACCGAGGTCTTGAAAATGCATTTTCAAGTCCGAGGTCACTGTTTTTCACTATACGGACCGACCCTAAGCCGGTAAATAACTTACTTGTTTTTTGTAGGATTCGGACCGTGCCCGCTTAGAAAAAAATAATTTCAAATATTTCTATCATTTTCACAAACCTTAACCCGTACAGAAGCATTTGAAATTGCCGCATAGCTAAACGAAGAGATCAAAAGAACGGAATTCGATGGATCGTTTTGCAAAATAAAAAAAAACTTCTACTCGATAGATTTTCTTCATTTTTTCGCAAAACGTAGAAAATCGGTAGAGAGAGTGACCCATCAAAAGAAAAATAGGGGGCACCGAAGGTCCAAGATCGTTGAATTCACGCAAAGCTATAGCAATTGCCATTTGCCCTATTATTGTTCACTTTACTACTTAGCGCGCGCACTCGATGCATGACGTGGGAGAGAATTTCGTGCATAGTAGGATGCGCAGTAACAATTAACGCGAACGCCCTTAAGCCTGTGATCCAATTGAAAGCCAATACGCGGCTAGAGGACAACTCGACTGCAATAAGCTCTAAACCTGAGCCCGCGATTTGGTCTTGTGTACTAGTAAGCGAATACCGTAATCTGACACAGTTGTCAATTGACCATAACAGGTATGTCCGATATTTGCGATTTATGGAAGTAACCATTAACTCTAGCCTAACTTGGAACGATCACATCGAGGAGCTGGTTATGAAAAGATCTCGGAAGCTCTATTTTTTAGTACAACTAAAGCGTGTTCAAATAAACCCTAAGGATCTTATTACTGTGCATGTATTAGATCATTGATAGACTACGCAAGCCCTCTTTACCATCATACCTTGCCCAGTTATTTACAGACTGACCTAGAAAGGGTTCAGAAAAAAAGCCTTAGCTTGTATCTTTACTGGTAAACCCTATGCCAAAGCACTTAGTACCGCCGGGTTAGTTTCGATCAGAGAACAGCACAGGGCTATTGCAAAGAAACTGTTTCAGTTAATAGCTGGCAATCCTGGAAATAATCTCCATCATTTGCTTCCAAGTGAAAACTGCCAGACACAATACAATCTCCGAAGACCGAGGAGATTTACACTCCCCCTAACTAAAACAAAGAGGTTCTCAGATTATTTTATTATTCAATGTAGTAACATTGCATTGCGTTTGTGATCTTTTCAGCTAAAGAGAGTTTTACTAATTAATTTAAGGATTTTATAAGTGTAAATTTTATTATTTTAAAGTTATGCAATTCAGTGCAATGTGATTTAATAAACCAGTCTAACTATCTATGCTGTAAGCCAAGGCTACATACCTTGGTCAACTGGCGTGGCTGTAATGCCATGATCACCATGAGAAAAACAATCCACGGGGCTCCTATAGCTATGGTTGGTGGGTGGCGCGGTGGCCCAATCAAGTTAGTGCGTTCGACTCCGGATCGAGCAGTCCGGGTTCGAGACCTAGCCGGGGACATTGCGTTGTGTTCATGGGCAAGACACTTCACTCTCACAGTGCCTCTCTCCACCCAGGTGTATAAATGGCGAATTTTATGCTGGGGGTAACCCTGCTATGGAATAGTATCCCATCCAGGGGAGAGTAGAAATATTCCTAGTCGCTTCCACCTACAGAAATCGGGATAAGCTCCGGCTGGTGAGCCACTTGGCTCATATGCAGACTTTATAGGTATGGTGCCCGTTTGGCGGTCAATTGGTCTTCAGGACCTCCGCTATGAATACAACATGAAGGGAATATCTACTTTTGTTCGTGAGATTACCTTCGCGTAATCTGAAGATATTCAATCGAAAAATTTTAGTTCGATAGATGTTACAGCAAGTGCAAAATTTCTCTCACGGTCACTGGCTGATTTGTATTTGAAATAAGGGAATAGACTCATAGATGACGTCATAACACGGGTAACTTTAATCCTTTTCAGTACGGAAGGGAGTGTTTGCACAAGACTCTTCACCGACCCCCTGACCCCCTTAGTTTTGTGACATTTTAGACATGTGCAAGAGCCATGAGAAAAACTGAAGAGACGACATCACCGAGTTGACTGTAAGTCTTAGTGAGTTGTTTTCGCTGTAAATAAGCCAGGAGAACCGAGAAAAGCTTGGGAGAAACCCCGTTGAAAAAAGGCATATGTGAAGAAATTGAATTCACTGGCTCGAAGATACGGGACCACCGTGAGAAGGCCAGACATGAACCAGCTAAAACGTAAGTACATGCATACACAAGACAAGGGGTTCTATATGACGTCTACAGGAGAATACATCTCATTCTTGGAGACAGCAGTTACAGCAGGATAAGGACGGAGAGTGTTCAAAGGGAAGCCAGGAGATCCCCTAGTAGAAGAGAAAACGTTTGGCTGGGTGGTCCATGGTGGAGATGAATATGAAAGTGGCAGCACCTGCTTGTGCCTGAGAGAAGTCAATAACTATGAAAAACTTTACAGTTTGCATGTACTGGAAATCAAGGACTTTGGGGGGAGGGGGGAGGTGGGGTGATTAACTGGAGGTTCTGCGTGACTTCAAGGAGAGCGTTGTGAGAAAAGATGACGGAAGGTATGAGGTCAAATGTCTGGAGCAATGTTATTGAACACAAATGAGACACTAAGCAGAAAGCGTGGGGCGAAAATTGTCGAGAAATGAGGAGCTGAAAGAGGAATACGGTGCCAACGTCGAAGAGCAGCTCGGAGAAGGCATAGTAGAGGAAGCTCCTCAGAATCCAACCGGAGAACGAGTATTCTACATGCCACATAAACCAGTTGTAAAGCAAAGTGCAGTTACCAAAAAGGTTCGCATGGTGTATGACGCGAGTGCTAAGCCACAACCATTGGCTAACAGCATCAATGATTGCATGTTTACTGGCCCTCCACTACAGCCACTTCTCTGAGACATTACGACTAGAGCGCAGATGTCGAGAAACATAGTTGTAGGTGACTTCGAGAAGGCATTTCTGCAGACAAGTGTGAAAGAAGAAGACAGAGATTCATTCAAATTCCTGTTCAATGTCAATGGAGAAGAGAAGCATCTAAGATTCACACGTGTACCTTTCGGAAGGGATGCAAGCCCCTTCTTTTGGGAGTCATTCTGCAGCATCACTTTGAACAGCGAGGACCAGAATTTGAAGATACAGGAAGGGCACTCAAAGAGAACACTTATGTTGACAATCTTATGCAAACGGGAGATGTTAATGAGCAGCTTGTGCGGTTCAAAGACGAGAGCACTGTCATACTTTAGGCAGCTAAGTTTCCAGTTTACAAGTGGGAATCAAATGTTAAATATCTTGAAAGTGAAAGCATGCCAAACTCTAACAAGATTCTAGGACCTACGTCGAACAAATAAGATGATATCTTGCAACTGTCGGCTAAGCCCTTTCCACACGGACAGCCAAAGACTAAACGTACTATCCCTAGTTACTTAGGAACTGTGTATGACCTACGGAATAATCTCTCCAACTATGGCTGAAGAAAAGCACATCTATCGAGAAACCTGTGATGAAAAGAAAGGTTGGAATGTTTCTACTCATTTGAAAAACCAATGGCTCAAGTGAACAAAGCAGTTTAGAGATGTGAGGATACCTAGTTTTGCTGCCTCCATTGTATAGATGGAAGCAGCCAGTTACATATTTTCGCAGATTCGAGCAATCTACCCTGCTGTGACTGTTGCAGTTGCAGAGCAGGAGAGAGGCGTGGCCAAGGGGCTTCTGACATCAAATTCACGAATTTCAAAGAGAAATACTTCAATAGCCGGACATGGGCTTGTGAGCGGTCGTATTGCTGCGAATATGGCGAAGAACCTTGACACTGCTCGTAGCCGATGGCCCATCAAATCTACTACCAGTTGGATGGACAGAATGATGGCGTTGTATTGGATAACCAATCCTGGGAAGGAATGGAAAGTGTTTGTGGCAATACAGTGAAGAAGATAGGAGAAACCAATACCCCAATCAGCATCACTTGGAGGTGCTGCTCATCAGATATGAATCTAGCAAACCTTGTAAATAGAGGGGAACCCATTGTGAAGATGTAAAGAGGAAACTGGTTTACTGGTCCAGATTGGCCCTCGGATGTCTCACAAAAGAGGCAGATGAAGAATTTAAAGCCACTCTGAGGCAGTTCTTCGCACAAGGTGGGTGAGAGGGATGCACTGCTGGAGAGAAGTACCTATTGGTGGACAATAAGAGTAACAGCCTGGGTGTTGAGGTTCATCAGCACCTGAGAAGCGAGAAGAAACGAGTCAAAGAAAAAAATCAGGCCCACTAGTAACCGAGGAAATCACCACTGCAACAAACTACTGGATGACGCGACTTCAGAAAGTAGACGAGGCATGTCTACAATCGCCAGGATGGAAGCTAATCGAAGATGAACATACATGTGTTCTCAAGTGTTAAGGCAGAATTAAAGGATACAGGTCGATGTACCTCCCTGGAGGAGCATTTGCTTAGAAACTCATTGTTCGCATACACAATCAGGTCATGCATCTTGGTACCGCAGACACAATGGCAAGTGTGAGAGAGAGTTGGTGGATACCGAAGTTAAGAGCTAAAGTCATGAAAGCGATGAAGGAGTGCAATGTTTGCAAAGTATTCTCCAGCAGACCATACGGAGGGGAGTGCCGTCGACAAGTGCGCTGCCAGAATACAGAGCGGAAGGGACCAGGCCATCTGAAGTGGCCGGAGTAGACTTTGCCGAACCATTTAGTTACAAGGTTGGCCAAAAAGAACAAGGAAAGTGCTACCTTATTATTTTTACATATGCAAGCTCTACAGAAGTCCATTTATAAGTAACAAGATCCCAGATGGCAGACGAATTCAAGCATAACTTTATGTGTGAATTTAATGACTGATCATCGCAGTTACACACACAACTTAAGCAGTTGTGACATTAATTAAGACCTGAAAAAAATTCAGGCCTGAACGGGATCCCTTTCTCGCTTTTTTTTTTCTCAGGTGTCAATTTCACAACTGCTTTTAAAGTTGTGTGTGTAACTGCGATGATCAATCATAAATTCATATCTTTCTCCGCAGTTCAAATGTATGATCTTTCATATATTCATTTGAATGCCGAGGTGTTTAAAGCGAAAGCAGATTGGATCAAACTATCAGGAAAAGTGACAGGCTACAGGATTATCTAGCAGGCGAGAAAATTCGTTGGCAGTTTAACCTTACAAAATCACCCCGGTGGGAAAGTCTCTATGAGAGATTGATTAAGGAGATTGAGAAAGCATTGCACAGGAGCTTAGGGCTGTCATGTCTGTCCTATGAAGCATAATGGATGTTGAAAAAAATCTCAACAATCGGCAACTCACATATGTTCAAGCAGAGGGATAAGAGGAAGAAGTGCTCACTCAAATGTATGATCTCATTTAAAAGACATTGCAAAGTCAGATGTAGAAAAGCTGACGAAGCTGAGCAAACGATTGGAAGATGCCAAGGCGAATGCATTTAAACGCTGGAAGAGAGAGTATATCCATGCCCTTACGGAACGCCACAGGCTTAACAAAGATACTGGAACCACACCTAAAATGGGAGAAATAGTATTCGTCGTTGAGATGAGAAGAACCGCGGAGAATGGAAGAAAGGAAATATGGTGCGTCTCATTCAAAGTAAAGATGGAGTTGTTCGAGGTGTGACATTGTTTCGTAAAGGACACACAAGTGAACTAGTTTGTCCCTCGGAAACCGAGCAGTGGAAAATATCAATTAGCCTCACGAGGGGATGAGACTCCAAGTTGACTTTAGAAGCCGGGGACCAAGACAAACTGCAGCTCAAAGGGCTGACAAGAGAATTGCAGAACAGTTGGATGCAGAGGAGTAGAATTGATAAACTGGACTGTCGTTTGTATAACGGACTGTCATCTAGTAAAGTGGACCGTCATGAAGTAAACCGGACTGTGGTTTGGCAAATCGAAGTGTCTTTCAAAATACATGATTGTTAAAATTGACAGCTACAATTTTTTAGGGGAGATGTGTACGAGACTTTTGACCGACCCCTACCCCCTTAGTTTTGTGACATTTGAGACTATTACCAAATAAGATCATAAACACATGCGAGGGCCATAACAAAAACTGAAGAGACGAGATCAGCGAGTTGACTGTGAGTCTTAGTAAGTTGTTTTTGCTGTGAATAAACCAGGAGGACCGAGAAAACCTATGAGGTCTGTGTACCAAAAAAGAAAGAATAGCTCATGTTTTCTCTTCAAGTGGAGATTTCAGACTCCAGCATATCATGTCACTACATGTTTTTAGGGACGCTACAAAGCTAGTAGATGTTGTCATTTACTTAAATTTGTCAACGAATATATGAAAGATCATATATTTGAACTGGGCAGAAAGATCTGAAGACATGATTGATCATCGCAGTTATACACACAACTTAAGCATGTCGTGAAATTAAAGCCTAACGACAACCACGTCACCAGTAAGGTCACTTACTAAATAAAAACGGAAACTAGGTGATGGATTAAATGCTTTTTTTATTTTCAGTACTTAGTGCAAGCTTATTTAGTCATTAATGCCATCAAAATTATTGATCAAGCGAAATCTTATTGCTTAACTGTAAGTTGTTTTCGAATTCCTGAAAGGTCATCTTAAGTAGTTTCACAAGCATCTCGTTCAGTGCGCGTTGACTAGGCCATTTTTACTTCGTTCTTATCTGCAAAGCTAGAAAACTGATTGCGAGATTCACTCAACCCGCTATCTACAACACATCTTTTTAAGCACTATGTATAACGTTGAGATGACACGTATTACCGTATGGTATTCTTACAAGCTTGTAATATTTTACCTTTTTCAATAGCATTGTCACTGAAAAACCCCACTAGGTAAGGGTCACTATAAGGTTATTGTTTTTTAGTATTGTTATAATCAGCTCTCCATCCAAACACGTTTGGCTGGAGCATTGAGATGCACTCAGTTTTTAATGGCGAATGTAGTTAATTTATCCTCGGGCATTCATGACCGACTCGTAGTTATAAATGAAGAACACTCATAAAATGACGTTTTCGTGTCCCCAACAGAAGTGCCAACGCTATAGTGTTCCAAATTCCGATTAGTCACTTCAGCCCCGTATGATACATGAGAATGACAGGTGCGCACGGTCGTAAACTTTTTTCTATAGTATGCGCGAAACATGTCCTGCGGAATCCTAGGAGAAAAGTCGGACTCAAAAGAAAAAATTTCTTTTCTGAGTAAAATTCGTTTTGATTCGAAGACTAATTACCATTAAATTATTGATGTTAAATTCTACAGGAAACTAGAGACTAGGTTGCAATGATTTGTACCAGGGTCGACCGAAAGGTAAAATCCTTGATTGCTTCTTAGCGTCTGTACTAATAAAACGTTTGTAGAAAACAATATGCTTTGTTACTAATTTAGACAAGGATTGAAGATTTTCCCTTTTTTCTCTAATCACTGAAATTATTTTAGTTCGACCTACAAAAAACGGCATTTCAATATATTACAGCAAGTGCTTAATTGTACATTAATTATAAATATCATTCCAATATATGTGGGATTTAGCAACTTATATACTGTTTAGAAAATATCCCAAAGCAAATACGCGAGCTGATTGGTTAAAACAGTGTATTTATAACTCGATAAAAACACAGAACAATCACGATCCCTTGACGTAATGATGGTGCGAGCAAAGAGAATTTACATTTTGATGCTCAAAGTAAGCAAGTTGATTTTCTTTTTTGC
>OMLO01005526.1_pt1 | contig 10628 bp, 5 predicted proteins | sample 1674811 | NCBI WGS metagenome assembly OMLO01 (sample SAMN06265003, study PRJEB25207) | coral metagenome | isolation source: Coral host | place: Mexico:La Bocana,Puerto Morelos, Mexico | collected 2008-11-13
CTCTTTGTATTCGAGTGTTTAATTTCAAGCAGATAAACAACACATAACTTTCACATGGCGTTTATGAATTTGTATTGATGTCGTTAGTTGTACCTATTTTTTTTTTATTGAAAACAGACGGGTCCGAAAAAGACAACATTTGCATAACGAGGATGCAAAGAAGACTACTAAGACAAGACATTAAAACGGAAAAGCTTAATGGGCAATACAGTAACACAAGAGAACTTTACCATATAGATGATGACAAAGAGTCGCGCAACTGGATATCTTCTCAGGAATAGGCCAAGTCTGATGCTGAAATAATAAAAAATACAACTGACGTGAGGCGGACCAACTCGTAACGTTCAACCGCTAATTAAAGAAAAAGGTTAATTGGTCTAAAAATGACAGATCCACGGCATAATTTTGAAAACATCGACACTTAAAAATATTGTGGTATATTAACGGGTGTTGGAAGCTACGAGGAGAAAAAGAGGCTTTACGAATGGAATTGCGATCATCCATTATCTCGAAAACTATCTGTTTTGACTTGTATTATCATATTTCGTCTCTCTTTCTCGAAAGGAAATTGATGTCGGAAAAAAATGGATTTGCATTAGCAACCATCTCCTTAATGGACGATCGTAGACAAAGTATCTGATGAAGTGTCGTGCTAACATGTCTTAAAACACACGCCTTCCAGACACATTTGACTCTGTCTCTTTACAAATGATTAACAGGGATGTGTAGTTTTAGTGATAGGGATCCGATCGTTCTATACGATAAACGACAACTCAGAAATCACTTTTACCTTTGCCAAGAATGATCTCTGTAAGAAGTTTGCAATTTTTGCGTTTTTGTTTCATCTATTAAACTTCACTTTGAGAAAAGACATATCAATTCTGTAGTTCAATATAAGCTGTTCAAAACTCGGTTTAATAGTAAACAATGATCGAGGCTGCGAGGAATAACCTATGTGAAGGCTGGTTATATTGACCCAGTAGAGAGCTTAAGGGAGCTTAAGCAACGACGACTACGACGCCAAGTAAACTATGAATTGACATTTTACCAAAACGTGCTCAGGTTAAATACTCATTGGCAGTGTTGGTCCAAATGGAAATACTACAATTTGGGCGTCGTCATTCGCGTTCCTCAGACTACGCACACCTCACTCATTTCTCGTTCTTGTTTTGCAGAGCACGGCTAGGAAATGTACAAAGAATAGCCTGTTTCCGATGTATTAGCTTGGTAGTGAAACTTAGAGAACACAAACATAGGAAATTGAATGACCATGTTTATTCATTTCTTTTGTTTTTGCGTCCTCTAGGCGTCATTATCGAGCTGAACTTTAATATATCGAAAGTGGCCTATATAGCGCACGTGCGCAGCCATTGTTTTTGTCATTAAACCTTTTATTTGGTGACGTTCTCGTTGCCGACATCGTCGTGGTTTGCTTAATTAAGCTCCCTGAAGTAATGACGACGGCGAACCCAAAGACAACGCCTAGCAAAAACTGAATTCATTTTCGCAATTCAGAATTGTCTAGATCTATTCAGTGCGCCGATTGGTCTCAGAACCTTCTCGAGCCAAATATATAACGCCAGCGGTTAATTCCAAATAAAAATACAAAAAAAAAAACAAATTAGCCGCCGTCGTTCGCATTCTCCAAAGTACGAAGAATTTAATCACTTCACGTTGCTGTTTTGCAGAGGACGGCTACGAAATGTACAAAGATTTATAACGCATGTGCAGAACCATTGTCTTGCTTATCAAACCTTTTGTTTGGTGATGTTCCCGTTGCCGTCATAGCCGTGGTTTGCTTAAGCTCTCTATATTGAGACGAAATCCCATAGGTTTTCGAGCAATTTCAGTTTTTGGTGGAGAGAACTCTTGTACCAGAATACTGTTAAGTTTATAACAGTCCTTTGTACATATATACATTTCGCCGATAAAAGTAAAAATATAAAATTTAAGGTAAAAAGCTGTTAAAATATGAAACTTAACGTTTTCGATCTATTTGATCATCATCAGAGAAATAGATCGAAAACGTTAAGTTTCATATTTTAACAGCTTTTTACCTTAAATTGTATATTTTTAGTCCTTTTTACATTTTCTAAACCTGAGAGAACACCAAAAACAAGTTCCCATAGGAACTCGAGAAAATGAATTTCAAGGTCAAAGAAATTGTGCAAGCAGGCACAGGTAATATTTCATCATCAGTTTCATTTCACCAGTACTTCAAATTTGTTTTCGACATTTGGTGTTGCTAGAAATGATTCCTTTTGAGAAGAAATTTGCACAGAAGTTTGCAATGTGAGGCCACTAATCTGGGTCCAAAGTTTTTGTCCACCTGTTACTCGGACTTCAGGTGATTCGTTCTTAATCCTTCTGCCTGACAACATTTCATACTTGCCTGAATTTGTCGATTTCATTCACTGCTCGCTTGACTTTTCTGGAGTCACTAAGTTGCGAGGGCATTATTGACGATATTGACCTCACACGAGACACTGCAACAGAGACGGCAGTCAGTCAATATCAATTAAAAGACTCGACGGCAGGGAAGAAAAGAAATGTTTTTAAGACTAACATGTTGCCACGCAACGTGATATAAAGGAGACACCGCCTGTGGGCCGATAAGTCGGGCGACAAGTTTGCCGCGACGTGCAATAAAGCTCGGACCAATTCTGCAAATTGCTTATCCTGCTTAAAAGTTCTGCACGGACAGCTTTTCCACTCGGTAATTATCATACTAGTTTTGTTTGTCTCTGTAAGTCAAATTTGAGCGACAAATCACCTTTCTTTTAATTTCGCATTCATTTCTGGCATCTTATTAAAATTTGATAGTTTAGTGTTTTCCGCTGATAATTAAATCTCCCTCACCAAGTAGATATAGGAATCCCAAATATTGTAGCGACTTAGAGCCTGTTCTTACAGTTGCCCTTTACACCCAAGGATAAACTGATAATTTTTCAACAAGAGATCCCAAATGTTTCCTCCAGCCTTCATGGTTTTAAATCAGCTGTTTTAAATTATTGCAATTTTCTCCAAAATGTCAATTTTCCTAAACTCAAAATACAATTTCCTCACTTTCACACTTTTTTTATTTTTCCCTGACCATTTCCCGACTGTGGCACATCCTGCTTCGGCTCATTTAACTTGAATTCTGCTCAAAACTCGCTCTCTTATTCTGCCAGCATAATGTTGACTGTCAAAAACGGCTAAAAATAACCCATTCTACTGAAAATTGTGCTGCCAAGATAAATGCGATTCTGCTTACCTTACACTCGGAGGTGGCGGGGGGGGAGGGGAATCCCATAAAAAGAGACGTGGGTCTGCGTCGTATTTTTTAGGGGTTACTGAAAAAAAGCAATTTTGGTGTCTCTTAGGGTCTTGGGCCTCGAAAGGTCCACATCTGGGGGCTTTTCTGCTACCTTTTACGGTACTGAGCCGAACAAGTATGAGAAGAGATAATGTGTTACGCAGAACACGATCTTCATACCTGTTAGAGATTATTTTCAAATGTTTATTAAGAGCACCTCCGTCCTTTTAAATGGGAGTGTCCCTCTCCCCCTGACATTACATTGTGCCATTCTAATACGGCAATAATCAAGGTTGGGGAATACATTTTTGAGTGTTTAATATTAAAAAAACAACGAAAAATATAACCCTTGAGCTGTGAAGATAAAGGCAGAACTGAAGGCAACTTTGTTTGAATGGGTCTTGTACTACTTACGGGTGTTTTCATCAGTGTCATCAAAACCGTCATAAGACGCTGAAGGTCCTGCCATCATTTTGGAGGTAGACGCCTGTACATCTCTGTATTGTTTCTAATAATTATAAAACAAACATAAAAGAAAAAACAAAGACTGCCTCAATAATATGTTGCATTGTACGTTTTTAGTGCTACTTGGCCAAATAGTCATATGTTACATCCTCTCGTAAAAATCTTCAGTCTATTTTTTTTTATTACACCTGATAACTCCTTGAGGAGAACATATCACACGTCAGGGTCAAAACTAACTCCCTACGGAAACAACGATTTGACAACTGTGACACTTTTTTGTGCCAGCCGGCGTCAAGCAAACATTTCTTTCACATTTTGTTTATTTTTAAGTTGGAAGTTGTGACAAACACGTTGTGACAAACACTTCATGACAAGCCCTATTGTTCACACCCTCAATGTTACCGAGGTGAAATTGAAGGTCTAGGGGAAACAAAACTCACTGTTGCCCGTGGGGACAGTCATTAAGTGCTTAATGTTTGCCTGATCATATTAATAGCCTGCACGGACGAACATGCCTGTTGTAAATGACACTCATCATAAATGCTGAAACTTTATGCTAGTGTTTGAATAACAATCTTATAATAACGTGCGGACACCAGTTAAATCCAGTTAATACAGGAGTATAAAATAGATAGGTCTATGATAAGGATCAGACTATTCTTTGGGGAGGTGGCAATTTCCAAAAAAAAAAATCATGGACAGCCAAAACGGCTGAAGAAAATCCTGCAAGGGGATCGCTAGGGGTAAAATAGGGCAAGTGCAGTCTACTATATAGGCCCTCGGACCATGAAATCTCTTAGTTTTTCACTTGCACAAGCTATGGCCCACCCCAAAAAATCATCCATAACCTAAAGGCGAGAAAATTTCATGCCCCGGAAAATTGTCCAACACCCTCCACCCTAAAAAAAAAAGAGGTCTGTGCCTGTGTGGAATGCGTTAGGTGCTCATACCTCTAATCTTTCCAATTGTAACACCAAAGAGTTCTTCTCTGTACTAAGAGCCTCAATCAGAGTTTGTTTCTGGATGAGATTTTCAGTCAATGCTCTCACTCGATTCCCCAATTCCTCTTCACTTGTAGATGTAAGTGCCTTGGTTGCAAGCTGTGGAGAATGAAACGAAGATTGAAGTAATTTATTAGCTGCTACCTTTATCAGGAGTAGCAATAACATGCAAGTTAAAACAGGGTAAAAAAAAGGAAAATTTCAATCAGCATATCAATTAAAATAGAAAACCCAACAACATGTTTGACTAATAGGCATAGTCTGGGTTCCATTACAAGGATCAGCTCCATACCCTGTCACTATCTAGATCTGTACTCGGTTGTCCCAAGTTTTACCTTATTAGCTATGCTATGTCAACAAGTGACTGATTAGCTTCTTACGATTTAAGCCTTCATTCTTCAGTTCACATTAAAATGGGATTTGATACCAACAGCAAACAATAGTAAGGTCTGGTGCTACACACAACTATTGTCTTCTCCTGGTTTGTACTAGCTTGGAGATTCTGTCAGTTATCAATAGCTATCTACTCATAATGTTAATGCTTGAATTTGTATTGCCATTTTGTAGAGAAACAAGATTTGATCACAACATTAGCAGAATTTTCACAGTCCTTCAATTCCTTGTTCTAAATTTTAAATTACCTGATTTCTCAGTTTCTGAATTTCATTTTCTCTCTCCTGCAGAAAAAGATTAAATGATTTTGAGCAAACAAAAAGTAATAAAGGGGCAAGTTTTGAAAGAAACTGTGTTGCTGCATTGGTGGGGATGTATTGCAATATAATTTGGTTTTATCAACTGGGTTGATAGGGTGAATTGGCCACCGTAAAGACACTCAAAAGCTAAAAGAAAACAAAAAGTAGCAGACACAAAAGAAATAAATTGAAAAAAAAAAACCTGAAATAGAAATCTACCTGTATTTGTGCCATGAAGCTGGTTTTAGTTCCTCGTACCTCATCTTGGGCATGATGGAGGTCCTAACAAGACAAACGATTGTTAGTTTAGTACATTGCACAAATAATCACAGACTTGAGAAAGTCCAGAACTTTTGAAAGAGCTATAAAAATTTGTTGTGAGCAGTGCTATTTGCCTTTTCACACCAAGGCCTAATTTATTGTTCTTCAGAGGTTAATGTGCATGTTAAGGACATTAATCAAGCAAAGCAATACTGAAGCATGACAGCAACAGCACACAATTCAGGAATTCAGTCACATTTTTCAAAAATAATATTTGAGTTCCACACATTACATTTGGCAGAACTAGACATATTTTCTGTAGAAAGAAGCAAACAAGAATACAAAGTATACAGTAATGTGACAGTTTTTACCTGAAGATGTTGTTGAATTTGCTGTTCACAGGCTTCTCTTTTCCTCTTTTCATCCTCCAAGACACTTTCTAATTCCTCTACCTTCTCTTGAGCTAGGTCTACTTCTGATTGTTGTTGTTGTTCCAGTTCCTATAAGATAGATTTAAAAGCTGTGTCAACAAGCAGAACATTCAAAACCAATTATTTACAGACAAGTGAAAGTTATTACTCCCATTGAGTTTGCAACAGTATAAAAACTAAACAATCTTCAGTTTCTGTTAAATCATTTTGTGATATTTACCTGCAATAATCGAGGATGGGCTACCTGTTTCCAGCTGAAGGCAAACATCAGGACTGATTCACATAACACCAATACATGTACTTTAAGTTTTGTAGATTATGGTTTTAATTTCAGATATCAGACAGAAAAGCATCCCAATGATAAAACAATGAAGGAGAGTAAAAGAAAAGGACTGATTACCTGTAGATCAGCCTTGAGTTGCTCCATTTTGTACTTGATCTGGTTGACTTCATCTTTAAACATGTCTCTTTCATGACAAACCTCCTCATATTCTGAACTACTAATACCACTGGTAACCTCTTCATTACTTCCATCACGAAGACTTGCTATGACTTTGTCTTTAGCCTAAAAGGAAAATGTGAGGCAATGTTTGTCAGTTACTGAACAAAATAGATCTGAATAGGGCAGTAGCTACTAAGCCATGAACCATGGCTTAGCGAAAGGCATGTGAATTTGCATGCGTAGTAAGGATGCACATGATAAACAATTAGCAAAAACATGTTTAAATTGGTGCGATAACAATGTTCACAACTTATTAAAAATAGAATGACTGAAATTAGAATCAAACAAAAGCTGTACTTTTGTTACATGAAAAATTGAACAGTTGAGTCTGAATGCAACTGATTTATCTGACTGTGGATATACTGGTAACTTACAAGCTTAGTCAATGTAGGGTTTTTACCTGAAGAATTCTAGCTGCTTTGTCCTTGTAGTCCCTCAGTTCTTGTTTTGCAGCTTCCATATTAGCTTTTGCAGTTTTAAGTGCCACTGCGTTGTCATTACTCTTATCTAGGATAGGGTTAAGGACTACAAGGTGCTAAATGTCATATGATGACCAATAAATTTACTATTAGAAAAGAATGGTTCTGCATTGAGTGTCGGCAGCAAACAGGCAATATTTATTACCTTGCTTTTGCTTTTACTTTTACTAAGGTTCGAGGTTGGCTAGTAGCTGTCTAAGTGGTAAGTACAATGTAATTGGTTTGGTTTTGGTTTCAGAAAACTCAATTGAAGACCACTCAAGGACTAAGTAGACTGTTACAAATAGGTGATGAAAAATTTGTCAAAAGGAATCCAGTACACAAGGCATACTTTCCTGAACGAAATTAACACGTAGCATGATGACAAATCTATGGGTCCAGAATTCATTTTACAATTTTTTTCTTTTTGCCCTTCTCTGCATGAACCTGTGGCCAAATATTAAATTTCAGTAATCAATTCACAGTAATAAAAACCAATCACAGTTTAATAGCAATGAAGATAACATCTGAAAACATCTAGAGTATAAGCATGTAGTCTTTCATAATCAGATACTCTTCTCTTCATTAATTTTCTTTTGCATATTTTTCAGTGACTCCGCCATGGCTGCTTGTTCCTCTTGAAGTTTAGTTTGCCTCTCCATGGCCTCTTGCTAACCAAAAAAAATACATTTTCCATTAGCAATGTTGTTTAACATTAACTGCTTACCTCAATTTCCCAAGGGGCGGATGAGGGTACTCCCTAAAGTTGTTAGTGGGGATGTGTGCCCTGGTGTTTGAAGCCCTTATTTTCAGACAATCCAAACTCAGACCTGAGCTGAAATTCCATACACCAATTCAGACCTATATTAGTATATGGCTCTAATATATGATCACAGCTAGCCAGAAATGGCCATTTGATGGGAAAACTTTTGATGCAGAAAAATTACCTTATAAAAAAAAAAACCTAATGCCAAGCCAGAGTGTAAAACATAGGTTTTACCCTATTTTAGATTGAGACGGTCAAATTAAAACAAAAACATCTTAAAACCACAGCCTCTGCAGCCACACATACCTATATGCTACATGTATATGGGCCTATACTGTATAAAGGAGTCCCCCCCCCACCTCTGGGTTGTTGGTAGCATCAGTGCAGTGTTACCTCCATTTTCTTTTGAGATTCCTGTTTGGATTTAAGTTTGTTCTCAGCTTCTTCCAGTTTAGCTTTTAGTGTATCTAAAGCATGACTGTGTACTCCGGTGGATGCTGAGTGATCCTGCAATAGTCTAAAGGAATACATGTAACAACAACAGTCATTAGACTCACTAGCTACTCTCCAACCAAGAATTAAAACAACAAAAATTGCTATACAGCTGGAGTTTAATATAATCTAACACATTCAATTGATTGAGGGTCAATCGGGAATAGCTAAATCTAGATTTTTCGAACATTTAAGGTGGCCCTGAACCCAATAGATCTACAGAATTTTTTTACAGTACTTGGCCAAAAGTTTTGTTGCTATGGTTACATATAGTGCCACGAAAATGATAGCTATGTGTTCAGCAATGATAAGACAAGTTTTTGATACCGTGTCATAGCATCCACTGATAAAGAGTGGTTAAATGACTCGTAAAAATCTGTCTTGGAAAATGCTGAGCCACCCTAACTTCACTAGGGAAAATTAAAACTCTTGGAGAAAACAAAACTATCTCTTTATTGCCAGACCTTTCTCTTTCTAGCTGGTACTCTTCAATTTGTTGTCGTTTGCTGTGCAGTTCCTGGTCTGACTCCTGTATCCTTACTCGTAACACAGCCAGCTGTGAGTCCTTGGCATTAAGTGCCTCGGTAAAATCCTCCTCCTTCATTCTGAGCTGCCTTGCTATGTCCTCAGAAGCTGACAACTGGTCCTGGCTTCTTTGAAGCTGTTTCTCCGCTTCTTTTACTTCTGTAATGGAAAAACGAGAATTTCTTCTCACAAACTTCTCCCAATGAAGATGCTGTCACCAAGAAGCATCATTCAACAACTCTGACTTTTAACTTCAATGTCATGACAATATTTCACGTTAATAATTTGTGACATGCTTTTATGTCAACAAAAAACTACATGTATGGCAGCCTCAATTATGTTGAGGGTACTGGTTGAACTGGTTAAAACTTACATCTAAACATAGTTAGTAGAGGGGAATAGTTACGAAGCCTGGCAAACTTCAAAGGAGCAAACAAAGATGCCAAGTTTTATGTTGGAAGGTCCACAACCATGCACATTTGTTTTTTTTTGCTCTCATACACTATGCACACAACAGCTACATAACCAAAACATTGCTATTGGCTAGTTTTTCAGTCAGTTATAAACAACTATTGTGTTCTGTGCACAGTCAAGGCCAAAAAAGCAAACAAAAGCATACAACAAAGAACTTAACCTTAACCTAACCATTCCCCTCTATTAACTATGACAATAAACCTCTTGAAGAGTTACACATACTTCTTTCAGCTTCCTTGGCTCTTTGCACTACAGAAACCATCTCTTCATTGAGTGATGCAACTTCTTTCCTAAGTAGCGTGTTTTCTAGTTCAAGGTTGGACACACGGTCATCTGCTGGGCGTTGGCTGGCAGCTTTAGTGGCATGTTGAGGCATGTCCAGCGACTGAGGTTCTTCTATACTTGGCCCATTCTGTATGTTTGAAATGTCTGTCGGTTTCTCATCTGCCTCTGCAGTACTCTTGGCAACAATTCCTAGCCACAACAACAAATAACAAAGAACGTCACTTCTTATAGAAACTTATCACATATACAACATCCTTAACTCCAATAAAGCAAGATGAGCTTTGATATGAACCGGGTATGGTTAACAAGTCTTGAAATCAAAATTGTACATTTTTGCGTAGATTCCATGGCTCTGGATAAGATAAATACTATCAAAAAAGAAATCTTTGCACCCTGCAATACCAAACCTAGTACAGTAGTTAAATGAGCCTTTTCCCTGTGAGTATTTTGAATCATAGTCGTATTAATCAATAATAATATTATAAAATCAAGCAATGCTATAGAGTGATCAAATTGGGGGTCAAACTATTTTTAACAACTTAGACCAAAAGCAACTGAAGATGGTGAAAGTAAAGGATGTTGTCAGTCTTGCAGGAACCTTAATTTAAACTCTCAAAACTAACACAAACAGAAAGGTACAGCAATCAGTAAAGAGATTTTACATGTAATCTTGGAACTCTAGGAATCACCAGACACCTTACCCTCATTGATTCTTCCATCTGCGACATCACCTTGTACCTTCTCCACAGAGTCACTGGGTTTGATTGCTACTTCAGATGGACTGTCTGTCACTATCTTTGGTTTTACAGGCTTTCTTTCCTTGGAAGCAGGAAGGTTGCTGTTAAGGAACTCAAATAATTTATCATCATTTTTGTTTTCTGTTTTTGTCACCCTTGGAGGTGTCCTGGAACCAGATGGGGGAAATCGAGGCTTGATGGGAGCTGTGGGACCACCTATTGTAAGGAAATAAAGCAGTAA
>OMLO01005528.1_pt1 | contig 10627 bp, 2 predicted proteins | sample 1674811 | NCBI WGS metagenome assembly OMLO01 (sample SAMN06265003, study PRJEB25207) | coral metagenome | isolation source: Coral host | place: Mexico:La Bocana,Puerto Morelos, Mexico | collected 2008-11-13
TAGATTTTTAAGGGTTTCTAGTGGGCCTTCCCTGCGCCTAGCGGCCGGGGTTCCTCTTGCGTGAAGGCGCCCAGTGTGGAAGGGATATGGGTGAATGGGCCCCGCCCAGAGGAACCCCTAGGCATAACGCGTTAACGCGTGGGCCGACAGGAAGGAGCATAAGAGAGTGAGTGGAGGGCCCCCAAAGAAACACACAAAAACTATAAATTTTATATTTATTTTGGGGTTTTTGTAGGTTCTTTGGCCCACTCTCTCCCACTCTCACACGCTTCCTCGCTCCCACGGCCCCACTCGGGGAATAGCAGCCTTTTGGCTCTCGTGTGGCCGGGAGCGTGGAGGAAGCGGTGGGAGAGAGTGTGTGTAGGGAAGGCCCCACATGCCAAGGAAAATCCTTTATTTTTTAGTTCTTTTCTTAGTTATGGGGCCTTCCCAATCCCTTCCATCCTTCCCTTGGGCCATTCTCAAGCAAAAAATCCAATTAAAAACTTAATATTTTTTGCTTATATGGCCCAGTGGAAGGGATTATTATGTGGTTAGTCCCAACGGCATGCCCAAGTGATGGAAGTAAGAAAAGATTATTAATAATGTCATGCCGTTGGCCGGAAGAATAACCACCTAATATATTAACAATAAAATAATAAGAAAATAATGTGATGGTGAGTGCTTGCTATTGGGCCACACCTAAGAAACTTGTAAATTAATTAAGTGTATGTGGCCCAAGCACTCACCCCATTCCCCTCCCTCACGCTCCTTTGGCACTCGCGTTCACTCCCGGAATGGATGAAAGGAATGAGGGAGGGAGAAGAGAGTGCGTGTGCCAGTTATTAAGCCGCCCGCAGGAAGGAATAATGAAAATATAATTGATAATGGCGGCCTGGCACACGCCTAAGAAACACATAATGTATTTTAATGGGGCTTTTGCCAAGATAATAGGACGAGCAAAAGCCCCTATAAAATACTATAAAAACACAATATTTTCTGGGGCTTTCTTAAGGGAATAAAACTAAGAAAAATATCAGAAAAAGAGACGAAGAAAGCCCCAAAAGAAGAAAATATTATATTTTTATTGGCCGTATCCGCACTCATCTCGCTCCCCGGTCTAGCGACGCCTATTCACCCCCAAAGGAGGAAGGGAAGGAGCGTGCCATGTGGGAGGGATATGAGTGGGGAGAGGGACGGCCAGACAAGATATTATTGAGTCAAGTGAGAACTGGTACACGAGGCCAACTATCCTTCCTTAGGCCGCCAAGATGCATGGGATTATTAAGGATTTTTATGAGAATGGGAATGAAGGGAAGCATCTTGGCTGCATAAGGCCCAACTAAACTCACATACAATTTTCTCTGGTTTTCTTTCATCTTTATGGCCGCTGGGCGTCTTTTATGCTCTAGGATTATAACTAGCGAGCCTTCGCCCAGCGTACAAGGATAACAGGATATTGTGCCAAAATACACTTCATTTTTCCATTCTATGTCTTCTGCATCCGTCTCTAGGAGCCACATTATGATTCATTTTTGCCAGTTTTCTATGGATTTAAAGGTTAACAGGATTTTCCACTGATTATTACTAAGAAGATACCATAAGATTAAAATTATTAGAAGATTGTATATAAAATCAAGATCACATTATGATTCCTGTTATGACTGTAGAAAGCTCTAGCATAAAGACGGATAATAAGACCAAGATATAGCATAAAAGCATTCAAGAACAAAGAATTATAAAGTTGTATCTTAGGGTTTTCTGGTAATCTTTTGGTCGTTTCTAGGGGCCGTGTCTTACCTTCAGGAGCCTTCCTCCATCCAAAAAGCAATGAAAATAATAAAAGAAGATTATAAATATGAGATTTTCTATGTAATCATTAGTTGGCATTTGTTAAGCGGTTGGACCAAAGGAAGGAAGGAAGGATGAGTGACCAACCGCTTCTACCTACAAATGCCATTGAAAATCTCATGATCTTATTTTATGGTATGTTTTTATGGTTTTTATGCTTCTATAAAGGCAAAAGAACTTAAAGTATTAACAAAAAACCATAAAAATATAGATTTTTCAGGTAATTATTGGGTCTCTTATCGTCCGGGAACTAGTCCATCTCAGAAGCTTCTTACCTTAGACATGCCGTAGGCCCACAAATAACTGGTTTCTTCCACCTAAATAACTTAAAAACTCATATTTTATTGATATTTTTCTTAATCTTCTTCTCGGTCTATAGGTTTACAAGGCATAACAATTCTATTATCTTGGCATTATCATCAGGATTTCAGGTTCTTACCGTCATGTCCCAGTCAAACACAGGAAAGTCAATAAGGATTTTACAGTGGTACATATAAGAAATAATATTAAATCTATATAAAATAGTATAAGAAAATAGCAATCTATTATGATAAAATATAAGGAAACAGAAGATGAAAATGAAAGTTGAATCCGGGCTTAACTCAGGTACCAAAAGCTCTAAAAATATTGAGTTTATATTGCTTTTGTGAGTCTTACTAGCCCCGACAGGAGTGAGATAAGAAAGGAAAAGGGATGGGGCCAAGGGCCTTCACTATTAATCTTGGTACAATAACTTTAAATTTATTATTTATGGAGTTTTTGATAGTTTTTATTGTCTTTTAAGGGATTCTTCAGTCAAAAACTCTATTATTTCTACCATAATTCCCTTAAAAGAGCTCATAAAACCAATCTATCTTTCTTGGACAGGATTCAAGTGCTCCAGACTCTCGGTGTACAGGATAGAAGCTTATAGTAGGACAGAAGACTTCCTGACCATAAATAACTCAAGGGCCAATCATACACTGATTCATTCCGTTGGGCTATCTTCTGTGTCTATTATCAGGACCTTTTCACCTACTAAATACCTTAAAGGATTAATAAAAACATATATTTTTGAATGAAATTCCTGTTGTAACACATGAAAACAAAAGGTTATTTTGTGAGGTCTTCTATTATCCCATGTCATTTATTGGAATTTCTTAGGTTCTTCCTTCCTTTTGTCGCCTAGAGACGGCTTATGATAGGACATTAAAGTGAATCAAGATAAAATACTATAAAAATCCATTATATTGCCAGTCCATTAAGGAAGTTCCCAGCCAGGCTTTTGGTCTGATGCAGCTTTATTTTTATTATTATAAATTATTTTATGGAATTATATTGTTGTTATCCCTCGCGATAGCGCGTCTGGCCTAATGGAAGCTTGTAAGAACTGATATTGTGTTTGGGGACTTTTCTTATTATATTCCTTCAACCACAGGATGCCTCACCTCCTCAGAAACCTTTAATAATTTATGAATTTTATAATGACTTTTACCTGGCATAATCCCTTGTTTTGGCTATATAATCCCTTCCAAGTGACTTAAAAGATGGAGTGGTGCTTAAGGGAGGATTATTATGTGAATCTAGAGTGCCTCACATCACAGGAAAATCAAATAAAATATCAGTTTTTAATAGTAATTTTAAGGCAAGAATCCTTTTGTATTAATAAAATAAACCATTAAAATCCATTCCAAGAACCTTATTATCCGCCTCCTGCATACTAGAGCTCAAGGGCAAGGGAAGACTGACCATAAGACACGGTACGCGTACTGACTAGGAATAACAATAATAAATACAAATATAATATTGAAGTTTCTTGATAATAAAATAGTTTTTACCTTTTGTTTTTATATTAATTATACCATAAGAGACAAAAATGAAGAGAATAATAATAGAAAATTGTAATAATAGAAGATAATAGAAATGGATTAGTAAAAGATAATATTAAGAAAATTATGGGATTTTATTGTCCTAATCCTTGTCTTATAATCCATTTCTACTTTCATTATCTTATTGGGGATTCACTTACGACGGGTGCTAGCGCCCTGTCCAATCACAATATTTGTATCTTTTGCTTGTAGCATCCTGCGCTTGAGTGTTGACAGAATAAATATCAGATATTATTATTGAAGAGTTATAAATGAAGAAATACAAATATTATGAAAATCTTACAATCTTATGTGCTTCTTGATAGGAACGCAGGACCGCATGCTTACGATAAAATCTGGTTGACTTTGGGATGTACTCGGGTTCCTTGCCCCTTTCCAAATCTGATGATCTTATGCTGGGAATACAAGACACGAAGGGACTGAGAATGAGACGCGGGAAGCCTTTGGACATGGTGGATTGGTTCTCGGCCGACTTCATCCTTATGCTGCTTTATCCCTACCAAAAGGCTTGTTATCTTCAGCCAAAAGTCATTTTATGATTACTGTAACCGCCAGATAACTCCCAAGGGACTAGCACAGACCACACATAACCTCTAAATCAAGGATTATTAAAGGATGAACCTGGGCGAGTCTATTGGTCACACAGTAATCTTTATGGCTTGTGAGTGGAAACGCCTTATCAAAGACCAAAAATCTTATATTTTTTAATTATTTAGGCGTTTCTAATCCCATGCCACCTATCATCCGCTCCTCCGTTACACTCCTTCGCTAGCTTCATGTCCTAAATAATACCAAAGAATATTAAAAATATGAAGCTTTATTAAGAGAATCAACAAAATAATTAAAAGATATGATAATAAACAAAGAAATAACCAAAAAGAAGATAATAATATTATAAAGTTATGACAAGATCACAGAAGCATCAAAGAAACTACAAATACAATAAGAAATTTAAGGTTTTATAATAGTGAGAGAGAAGACTATAAGACAAGATAATAATATAGAATTAAGAAAGAAATAATAAGAAAAGCATGAACACAGAAGCATAAATTAAGGTAGGAGAGGTAAGCCGGCGGATATTATTGATGGGAAAGGTCTAACACAGCTATTTACACGGGGAAAGAACTTGTGATCATAATAAGAAACCAATAATATTCAATAAATCTTGAGAATTAATAAGGCTTCTTAGGGACATACCGCGGTAAGACTCTTAACTCCCAATACTAAAATGTAAGCCAAAAGGCTGCAACCACAATGTGAACCGGCAAAAAGCCCTTAAAAGTTAAAAATTATTGTTTCTTTTGGTGTTTTTGGTGGGAAGATCCTTAAACCGATAACCCTATAATAAAAGATAATAATTTGTGGTTTTCTTAGTAATAATTTCTGTGAAGTGAGTCTAGGGAAGGGTCTCCACCCCGCCGTAACAGGAATCACACACCTTAGATAATATCAGAAAACAAGACTATGAATCCCGAGGCTTCCTCACGTTAAAGTTATTATTAATATTATTGATTTCTACATTATATTTTGTATTTATATGGCTCCTTCTCGGTACAAAGAGTCTCCAAAAATACCATTCGGTTGAAGGAGCCATCACACAATGTAATTCTCAAGGACTTTTCACTCCCACGATAACCATACAATTACTATAAAATGATTAGAAAATGAGATTAGATTGGAGTGAACTAGTCCTAAGGTTCCTAGCGCTTACGCCATCTCGCTTCATTCATATCCTTAGAATTCATCATTATATTATTATCTGGTTTTCTTAGGACTTACCCCTCCAACTTAGTACCCTGACATTAACATAAGATTGTACCCGCCGCAAGTAAGTCTCATCTTAGGACAAGAGCATAACACCCTGAGTTTAAGGTCATACAAATAAAGATTACATGATTTTTGAGTTATTGTATGATTTTCTATTATTATATAGTTTTATTATGGAGGTATAACTTAAGAAATTACTATTTTCATATATTTTCAGGAGTTATTTGTATGCCATGACGACTTCACCTTTACCAAGAATCAATTCATTCTCAACTTCAGGATAATATAATGGATTGCAAATGAACTTTCCTATTACCGTCCCGTGGTCACTACCTCCCAATAACCCTAAGAAACATAAAAATCAATTAAAAAATTACATTTATTTGGGGTTATTGTGTGGAAGGAGTCCACGAGCACCAGCTTTCTTTCTTTTGGTAGTAATTTAAGGGTTTCTACATACTAGACTTAACCCTTGCATCACATTCTAATTACCTGGCCGGTGCCTTGTCTCTTATTACATTTACATTTCTATTATGAATGGGGAGTAACTCACAAGCCTGAACGCATGACATGTAACCCCAGAATTAATTTATTGTAATCCATTGCCTTCCTAGTCAGGCTTGGGATCATACAAATACAGCTTACGGATCAAAGATTATTAAGTGGAAGGAGAGAGACCAAGCACATATTATGATGGCTCACTTGCTAGGAATGCATATTAAATCTCTTATATTTTTATAAAATCCACACTTTTTTCCTTATATAACCTCATAATATGGGCCAAGGGCAGGATACTAGCGAGCCTTCATTTGTGGTCCCTTTCCTTCTCCCACACTGGCCGCATAAACTCATTAATCTTTCATTTTATTATTATGCGGCTACTGTATGACAAGAAGATTCAACAAAGAATTGACTCGACAAGAAGCATATTATCTGTAAAAATCTCAATTATTTAGGCTGTACCCGGTAACTCTAGAATCAAATCCTGTATAAAATCATTAAAGATAGAATGCGAAAGTAGGACATGACCATAACATCCGGTTAAAATCTCATGCCAAATATCTCGCTAGAGTTAACACTTGAATCATAATGTGACTTCCTTCGTCCGTATACAGGAGCTTAAAGGATGATCCCTTGGCAGTGTTCTGTCCTCGTGTCTTTCCTACGCCTGGCCTTTAAACACATAATAAGATTAATTATTTGTAAATTTACTATTGTATTTGTACTAACCACTTCTTCCCAGACTCTTTTCATCCTTAATGTGGAGTCCCAAGTTAGGCGAAGAAAGTCTTATTTGTGGGTCTCGCTCCTCTCGCGTAAGGAAGGTTAGTTGGGGTTGATGTTAGACCGGCCAGATGCAGCGTATATGATTGGTGGAAAAGTGGCACCCAGATTGTATTTGTATGAGATGACAGGTAAGTTCCTTCCAATATGATCCAATATTTGATCTTGAGTTTATATGCATTCTTTGTTGGCCTTGTCTTCCATCTTTAATCTTCTCCTCCAGTCCTAAGGTTCCATCTTGACTAAATAACCAGTTTACCTTTCTAGCCTCTTACCTGGCCTGTGATCTTAATATGATGTCCTAAGGAAAGATGAAAAGATAGAAGATAATATTAGAGATTACGGTGGCTCGGCCCTATTCCTTCCTCCACTCCTTGTCCACCAAAAGACTTTTCATAAATTATCATTTTAGTGTTGTAGTGGTTGGTTTAAGGGAATAATGCTCACCCACGGGACCTAAAAACACCTCCCAAAAACATAAAATGTAAACTTATTTTCGTCATTTGGGTCCCGTGATCCATCATAATAATATTAATTTTAGAGTTTTTGACTGGCATTAATCTCTTGAACCGACGGAATGATGTCCAGATTCTAAGCTTCCTGTCCTTGGAGTGAACCACTTTTCCATATTAATCTCAGAGTTATGTCATGCCAATAGGATACAAAAGTGGTTCACCCTCCCATTATGCTAGGAATCTTATCCTTGTACCCGGGAGGGACCTGGCGTGTCTTTCTTAGTAATATCCACATAATATTCTATAAAATATGCATTAAAAATTATAATATATTTCTATTATTGGTTACCTTCAGGACACTTCCATCCTAATCCTATCATAAATACACATAATATATTTTTATTGGTGTGTAACCGGTGTTTCCACATAATATCCTGTATTCCATCTTTTGGGTATTTACTAGGCCGTGAGGGCACGTGAGGAGTGGAAAGACTATCATAAAGCCCGCCCAGCGGCTAACAAGAACATAAATAATTGACTCGGGAGGGTTGGTTAGTAATAAAAGGCCAGCAAATATTGTATCAGGATTTTGACACCATTCACTTGCAGTTTGTAGGTTATTCCCCTTACATGACTTCCATTATGATTCAATTTTATATGTATTTCTAAGGTTTATTGTAAGTCTTTGGGTCCCGGAAGGTGGTGGGACCCCCCAAGAAGCCAAGGAAATGAATTAAAAAAGTAAATTTATTTTGATTTTTTAAGGGATTTACGCGGGGCTTCTTGGCCAATAATATTCCTTTCGGGGGCATAACAGCTATTATTAATCTCCAAAATTAATTGGTTTTTTATGCATGCCGGGAATTTTGGAGATTAATGAAAGTAAATAGCTGTTATGGGTCCAAGAAACCCGTATAAAATCAATAATATTTTTAATATATTATTTCATTTATAGGTTTCTTGGAAGGGATTCATATTGTGGAGGGACTGACGACCCCCTAGAAGAACTCATTTATTATTAAGGGAATAGGGGGTCGTCCCTCCACTATAAGATTAATATGAATCCCACTAAAATACCTTAAAATTATTATTATTATAAAGTTATTTTGTGAGTTATTTTAAGGTATTTTATAGTGGAGAGAGCCAACAAAACTCACAAATTATTTCATTTATTTCTTCCTTTTGGGCTCTCTCTCCCGCGTTAACGCGTCCGGCGTACTAGAATCACTAAAATAATGACATAAAATATGATAAAATAATTAAAATATGAAGTCTGGGTACTAGCACTCACCTTTAAACTCAGGATTATACCACCCTTAACTCTCGACAAGTTCCCACTGATTCACCTTAAAGTCATGCCAGATCTAGAAAGGGTTAGGATGATACACTTCAGGTAGATTCTGTGTCACGGGTCCTAGGAATTACCTTATGAATCTAGATTTTCCTGATACATTTTATGATAGAAAGATTCTTTATCCATTACAGCTCATAAAAGATTATTAGTGAGTTATTTGTAAGAGCTGTGCTAGGCCATGAGCTGTAATCCTTATGTTATTATTATTCTATTAAAAAACCCGTGTAACATATTGTCCTAAAATTATCTGGATTTATTGATTATTACCAGTAGATGAATGAAGGACCGACCACTGATTAACCTTGAGCACTAGTCTGTAGGCCGTGGAAACTCCTGTGAGAATACTGTACGCCCGAGAGCCCAAAAGATAAGTGTAAAATAAAATAAAAGATTACATTTAATGGGCTCTCACCGGGCTTTCATCATATTATCTTGTATGTGCCTTACCAACCCTCCCACCCTCCACATTAAAAGCCAAAAATATTTCATTTTTAATGTGCATGGAGGGTTGGGTGAGGGGTCTAAGGCACACATAAACTTACAAGATTGTACAGGAATTATGACAGTTATCAGGCTTTTGGTAGGAAATCAGAGCTTGTACCAGACCATATCCAGGAGCTCCTTAAATCCACATATTTTAATAATTTCTTTCGTGTGTATATGGTCCGGGCGGAGCCCGCGTGAGTGTAAAGAGTGATGAGGGACCACAAAACCCTTATATTTTTAATAATCTTTTCTTTTATTTTACTTGGCATTTATAAGGGTTTTGTGCTTCTTTCCCCCATCCCTTCCTTCCATGGCCAACAAACCAATTAAAAGTTGAAATTTATTGGGATTTAATTGTCTGGTTTGTTGGAAGGAAGGGTGAGTGTAGGTTGAAAGGCTGGTATTACTCACAAAATAACTTATTTTTTCATTCTTATTCCCTTGTGTACCAGCCTTTCTACCTTCACATACAATAAAATACATTAAATTTATATTAATTATTTCATTTATATGTCTTTATGGGGGACTTGTTAGGCGTAATAGAATAGGAAAATAATGTATTTTATGATGACAAGTCCCCCACCCGCGTTAACGCGTCATGCGCAAGGAGCCTTGGAGGTGGGGGGAAAGGTCCGGAGCATGCCAGCCGACGTAAGGATTTCCAAGTGAACCAACCTAAGATTGTAACACACTGCCAGTAGAAACTCAAGAAAGATAGCATGGTTTTCATCTTATATATGATCTGATACAAGCTTGCGTGGTTAGCAAAAGTCATACAAGAATCTTAAAATCTGGACACTGTACCCGCCATTCTATCTTCTATCGTCTATTGACATTCCTATAATATCTGTAAAATATTCAATAAAATTAGATTCTTTCCTTCAGGGCCTAGTCTTCTAATCAATCTTTGCATCATATTTTCTTGAGTTATTATTATAATTATTTGTATTTCTTTGTCTTTATAATCTGTAATAATATAGTTTTCTTATTTTATTAAGGATCACATTACAGTTTCTTGTGCTTCTTGATCTAGAGGTAGCGGTAAGTCCCGACAGTAAATCCCAAGGAACTTTAAGGAGGAAATCATTAATTCTTCATTATTAACTTTCATTATTATTATATTTATATTTACTTCTTTCACTTTATTATGCTTCTTTCTTCTTACATTATAGACTTGGCCTGGCAAGGATCATGCGAATGAACTTCTCTTATTATCAAAGGCTTGCCAAGAGACACAAGATTACACGGATTATTCATTATAGATTACATTATTAAGTGAATTGGCGCAAGCGTGTGGAAGGACAGGAAGCGTAAAAGACAAGTCTATTGATTAGAAGATAAGATTGCTATCCTAAGGTGAAGAAGTGGTGGCTGAGTTTTAATGTGTTATTTGTGGATTATTCCTGGTATTTTCCTTCATCATTAAGGTAAGACATGACAGGTAAACTCACTTTATAAACCAAGAAACTAATGCATTTTTAATAGAGATTTAGTAAGTAATAAACCCTTAAAAGATAATATAAATCTTGGGTATTTTTAAGGTGTGTTTATTGGAGGGACGCTTGGCCACACGATATTAAAAG
>OMLO01005530.1_pt1 | contig 10626 bp, 10 predicted proteins | sample 1674811 | NCBI WGS metagenome assembly OMLO01 (sample SAMN06265003, study PRJEB25207) | coral metagenome | isolation source: Coral host | place: Mexico:La Bocana,Puerto Morelos, Mexico | collected 2008-11-13
GTTTTTTTGAAACGGTTGAAACCACACAGCTGAAGTTTCTGCGGAACCGCTTCCCGCAGTGAGACCATTCGCTTTTTTTTTTTCGATGAGCACTGCGGCTCCTGGAGCAACAGCTTGCAAAGAGCAGCCTTCTGTCTCTTCAAGAACCTGCTGATTGAAAAAAATCGAACAAAATACATCATAAAAATGTGCTTTTGTTTCAGGCATGCCCCTTTCCTGAGTGCTCACAGGAGCCTACAATGCCACTGCAAGAGAAATCATGGAAAGAATTTCAACCTGCAGCTCAGTGGAAAATCATTTCTCTCCAAACCTCAGCAGCATGGATTACAAGTGCTTTTCAAGATTTTCAAAGATCTACATGTCCACCCTGTGGTACCAGGGGTAGCACCCCGGCCAGCCAGCAGGTTTTTTTGCTGCCTCGCGTCGTTGTAAAACTTTCCCTCCCATCAGAAACATTTCAAGTCCTGAAATACAGTGAAACAACTAAATAAAAAAAGGATAAAAAATGGATAAAAAGGGGCACCCCAAAATCACCACATTGATTCACCCCAACCAGCAACCAGCAAGTTTTTTTTGTTTTTAACTCCCACCTCTGGAGATCCGAGGGTTGGAGGTTTTGATCCTCAAAGATGATCAAAAATGACCCAACCGTTACATTCCATGAAATCCTGGTCTACAAATGGCCGAGGATTTAAACCCATGTATAGATGGATAGTATAATCCCCATGTATCATCAGGGTTTTTGATCGGTTGCTGCGAAAAAATGGACATACCATGACACCAGGAAAATTGAAATAGAGTGATTTAACAAAAAAAATGAAAAATGAAGAAGAAAAAACTCATTGCGTCCTTCAAGGTGCGCCCTTGGACAAAACCGTGCCGTTCATCTGCACCTCTGTCTCTCTGATGGATTTTAAAAAGAAAAAAAGAACACGTTGAGACAAACAAAACACAAACCAACAGCAAGGCATGGCGCAAGAAAAGTCTGAACTTGCATGACGTGTCTAACTTCTCTCAACTTCTGCTTGGTGACAACTCCTTTCTCCAGGCAGCATCTACTGAGTTCTCTAAATCCTACGTCTTTTTCAACTTCTCTCAACTTCTGGTGATTGAAGATACGGCCTCGTGAGCACCGCGTTCATGAGGAGCTCCCCAGTGCGCGTGGGCGCCATGAGCATGAGCTTCTGTATGTCGGTACTCGTAGCCAGTGGTCTACAGCGCAACAGGTTTACACAATTTACACAACTCAAGCTTGCCCAAAAACAACAACAAAAAACACCTCCGTCCATCATACTGTCCATCGAAGAATGAAACTCATCAGAAATTTTGATGAATTTTTCCCGTGCTGAGTTGAATGAATTGCCATACTTTAACCAGCTGCAGTTCCGCCTGGAATTCATGACTCCGGCCATGTTCCGCGACCTTCTGGTCAACCACCTGTGAGTCACGCAACGACATGACCTTGTTGCACCAAGTTGAATGGTCCGCTAAGGCGATGATAAAAATAGGATCTGATTGTTCAACGCGCAATGATCCATTTCGAGTTTCACAAGGAAAATCCAAAACATCTAACCTATATGAAATCTATTTCAAATGTTGATCTTACGACAACGATTTTCAGTTTTTTTAAGGCTTGCAATAACACCTCAAGCAACATAGACTTCGTGCATATCGCTCGTCCATGAGCTCTGTCACTGTAGAGGACATGCCTGGGAGTCACCCCGGTGAAAATCGCTGGGAGGCAACCCCAAGTGAGTGACTGTGTTGGGACGTTGATGGGTTTTTTTTCTACGTTGATAGTGTTGATGGAAGAAATCCTGCACCACCTGGGATGTATAAAACCCTGTAAATAATGGGATAAACTACCTATCAACTGGTGCAGGATTTCTTCCATCAACAGTAGTTTAGCCAAAATCACAGCTTTTTACGGACTTCCTAAGGAACTGCTGTGACTTGTAATATCTTGCAATGTCTTTGGATGTCTTTGCTGACTCGAGGTGGATTTGCTGTCAATCCCTCCTTTCAGCAAAAAGGTGAAGGGATGGACCATTCGGCAAGTGCCAGCCCCTGGAAAGGAGATGACTGCAAGTGTCAAAAGGTCAAGTTTAAGTAGCCTGGCAATGTGACAAAAGTCCAGAAATCCTAGAAGTTGAGTTTCCCCTTTAAGCATGATTCAGTGGAACCTAGGGTCCATCATGGTCCATCAATGATGGTTTCCAGCTACAAGCTTGAATTATCCTCCATTGAACCATGATTATGGGAGGAAAGGTGAGCCAATCATTCTTTGCCTGTCATCTCTGTTCAATGTGACATTGCTTGACGTAAACGTACTCTACGACGTTTGTATCACTTGAGTGACTGCACCTGAATCACTGACTGCTGGTTACATCACCAGGAGCTAATGAAGTTGCCTTACCCCAACACGGAACACACCACAGTGAGATGCTTAGAATATCGAGTCTCGGAATTTGAGGAGTCACCATTCACAAACGATGGAACAAAGATCAAAATTATTGCAAGGCCACTGCTGCAATGGCCCAGCCGTGCAAGATTGACTACAAGGCTTCGGCTCAGCTGATGCTTTGGAAGGAGTTACTTAGATCAGCCCGTTGTGTGCAAGTCCAGGTGCCTAGCCATGTACTTGTCAGCAAGAATCCAGTCGTTTCTTGGTGGGATGTGCCCAACTCAGAAAGTGTTGTAGATGCTTTTTTGTCCTATCAGATATCAATCAATATTTTAAAAGACATCCAAATGGCATGGCGAGGCAGCGGTGGACCGCTGGTCTACTGAAGGCATCACTGAAACAATCTGGGAGCAGGACACTTTGGTCCTTTCAGATCTTGCAAAGCTAAAATGCTTGGTGATAATGACTAGTCGACTGGCAGGAAACAAGGAAGATCTCTTTCTTCACGGCTCGTTTGGCTTCCTTCTCCATCACGCAGGACAACTTTTGCAAAATTCTGAATGCCATGCGTACTGGTTTCGTTGGCACGAGTTAAGTGCATGCCAAAAACTCTTTCCGCCAAAGGAGCGGCATATTGACCTGCCTTACAAGCACTGGAACATGAGGCGTGTCCTTTTTCTGGCGGAAAGCATCGGCAGTGGAAAGATGGAAAGATTGCCTACCCCAAGCTGCTTTTTCTCACTGGGATTCAGATCGAATTGATTCACTTTGTGTGAATTTATTTGGAGCTGGGTATGCAATTGCTTGGTATGATCCTTTCTGGTGGACTCAGCAGCGCCAGCCGCAAGATGCCGCAAGGCCTTGTGATGACATGGTAGTGGAACTCACAGTTCAGGCAGGAGACTTCGGCAAGCGGCGAGCGTGAGTACAGCAAACATTTTGAGTTAGCCGTTAGCCCAATTAGTTTCAATTAGATTAGACCAATAATCCTCCAACTGTCAACCTGAATGCTTACAAGGAAAGAGAGTTTCATTTGTGTCCTAGTTTGCCCACATTTTTTATGGGCCTCATTTCACTTTACACGACTAGATTACCGAGGCAGCTCGGTATGAACTTCGCTTCATGATCTCAGAGGATGGGCTGAGGCAACGGGAGGAACGCTCCCTCGGAGTTTCAGCGGGTCGCCTGGGAGCATCATTTACCGCCAGGCTGAAAGGACCTCAACTACCGGAGCTTTTGGATGTGATGCAAACGCCTCGGTTGATAAAACACGGTTTCCCAGAGATGGAAGATGAAACAATTTGATACAATATTTCATGAGATACACATTTCATGACGATGTATGTTACATGAAGCATATTATTGTACAATGCAAACATGTATATTTTCAAACACACACACATATATTATATATATAATTATACATATGATCCACTACGATGATACAGTCTATGCTTTATATACGATATTTGGTAGGCATAACTCATGGTGACTCGCCTCGAGGTTTGAACCTGGCAGTGGAGAGGTGCCCCCAAAATTGACAGCTGCGGAATTCTTTGAATTCTAGGTGTAATTATAGGTGCAAGTAAATGTGCAATTAATCAGGTGTATAAGTGTATAATCATGATGAATGAATGAATGAATGAATGAATGAATGAATGAATGAATGAATGAATGAATGAATGAATTGAATGAATGAATGAATGAATGAATGAATGAATGATGATTATATACCTCAAACTGAATCAAAGTGGTTGAGTTTACAGGATTTTTTTGCAAAGATTTGATCGCTTTTTTGTAGCAGGCTGGAGGCTTGAGTGGGCCCAGTGGTAGGCGACCACGTATACGCAGCAACTTCCTTTGTAGTGGGAGTGTGATCTGATTTGTTTCAATCTGTTTGTACTCATCTGACTATCATTTGACTATCTGAAATATTTGCTTGTCTTTCTTGCCGCTTTGTTGGATTCATATTCATTTTGAGTTGTGGCTGACAATCGCAGAGCGTGCTATGTGGTCAGACGGGTTGCCGGCTTCTCTTTTCCAGTGTCTTCAGCAGATGGTTCCAAGTGGATGTTTTACTAAGGCCCTGCCACACTGTTGAACGAACTTCGTGATTGCGGACTGAACTTGATGCCGAAGGTGACGTAAAATCGAAACCCTGAAGCTGTGAAGAAATTGCAACCTACAGACTTGAACAGATATGAGCTCATATGCTTGAAACCAGCACATTGCAAAATTTTGAAACGCATAGTACAGAGAATAGCAGGGACATGTTCGGCTCGATTCTCTTTCCCGACTCAGACCTCTGATGCTGATCAGTTGGAGGGCTATACTCCAAAACATCTGGAGACTCAGGCAAGCAGCAGAAATCTGTGAAATGGAACTAAAATCATGCTATAACCACAGTCCAGGAAATTGCAATAGATATATTATATATTATATAAAAGAATGCATCCTCGGTACATAGCCATAGCTGAAATGGCAGATGTAGACGCTGTAGACGCTGTAGATCACGTCGTGGCCGGAAGGCTAGAGCATATTCGGACCTCAGTGAAATTGCAGCCTTCTATGACATTGCATCCTCGCGTCACAACAAGGAGAAGGGTACATGACTAGCGCTCTGGGCAAGAAAGAAGTGAAACAGAGATCTTTGTGCTTCTGCGCTTGCATCAATTTGTTCCAGGATTTGCCCGCCGAACGTGCTCTCGTTCGAATTCGCGAGAATGAACTACAGGAGGCGCACAATCATCCTCAATCAAAGCACGAATGGTCTGCATTGTTCGAAACGCAGGTGTTCAATCCTCTGGACCCTGATGGTGATGCAGATTATCAAGCCATCATGTTCTTCCCGAACAAATGTTGTCAAGTGCAGTGTGATGCTCATGATCCACAGGATTTCAATGGCTTTCAATGTGGGATCATCTTCAAAGATGACGTTTTTTTGTTTTGATTTCTATGTCACCTCTCAGGTCGTTGGAAGGTATTTCACCTTGCAGGGAAGCCACTCTGCCTGCAAGACAAGACCCAAAAGTCTGAGGGGTGATACTGGATGGGTATTGGAACCAAAAGATCAGTGTTTTCTTTGCAGACATTTGAACATATTTGAACTTGCTTTCATGGACAACTCAGGCAATGTCACCTGGCCATTTCACACATGCCAGTCTTTATCTCTGCTTCGTGATGCCCTTAAAGCTTACAGAATCACACTTTTGTCGTTGCCTGCGCAAAGCTTGAGTAGAAAAACGGCGCACAAAAATCCAAGGAGAAAGATCCAGCACCAGGTCCCACACATGCAGAACGCCTGCAGCGCCTGGAAGTCACGAAACCTGTCGAAGATTTGATTGGATTTTGCTTGGCTTTTCCAACTGACATGTGTTAGGAATGATGATACCATATGATACTCTTTGTACAAATTGATTATGCAATTCCAAGATATTGTGCCATTGTGCTGTTGCAAAGATAGATAAGAAATATAAGGAATCTTGTGTTTGGTTCGGTTGATTCTCGTTGGCATTTTGTGATTGTGACCGTTTTTTTAGGACTTCAACGGTGCGTTTTGTGGAGGCTGTGAGGCGATGGGGTGAACTCTGAAGGGTCAGATATGTACAAGACACCAATGGAATTCTTCCAAGGTCAGGTGACAGTTCAAATTCCCAGGTTTCAACAAACGGGTTCTCAGAGAACTTGATCAGTTTTGGAGGCAAACAATGCAGCTGATGCACCTCCTGTCCTTCGTTTGAGATTGCCTAATGCATGGGATTTCCTGAGCCCCACTTACCGCAAACTGCGGTGAGAGGAGGCGACTTATCTGAACAACCAAAAATGTTTGGATGTTTCACTGAACTTTTCTGAAAGTGAAGTGCACTAATTTGGAAAAAGGGGGCAGACCGCCAGACTTGTAAGAGAGGTTGATATTAAGCCCATTGGGCTTACTGTGCAGATGCTTTGTGAGTGCTTGTGATTACAGTAATGACTTCTTAGGATTTTTTGTTGCTGTTCATGTGTGAAAGCAAGATACGATTCTTTGTATTGTTGTAAGCTTGAGGTGTTATTTTGCCATCGACTATATTGTCGCATTTGCAGCCACCCTTCTTGGTCAAAGGGCTATTCTGCATGTCATGGCAGAGTCTGACTCTGATGAAAAAGCCAAGCCAGAAGAAGCCAGGGCCCCGTGTTGAACGTCAATTTGAGTGGCAGATATTAGATATTAGCAGCTGTTGCGGACGCTATTCGATTGAGGCTCAAGCACAAGAGGGACAAGATGAAGATGGGCGGTAGTCTTAGCAAGCTGCAAAGGTGTTGGAATATACAAATTGGATCAAATTGGATCAAATTGGATCAAATTGGCACTTTCCATGTTATGGGAAATGTGTGATACGTATAGTCTTGTAACTAGTATATTCCTCACCCGCTTCTGACTAGTTTTGGGGGATAGGTTGGGGGGGTCATTAACTTCTCATTCGACGCTAGGGCTGGCGCTAGCACCGGAGGCAACATCAAAGGCAGGGAGATTTGCTCAGAGACATTGGAGACTTAACTGGGTCAAGGGTGCATGAAACCCAATCGAAAATCCATGGCTTTCCACAAGTCACCCGATATGCAGGTCGAGGAATGCGGGCTTTCCAGCCTGAGAAAGTAGAGGAGAGATCCATTGAAAAAGGATCAAAAAGGAAAAGCAACATGGCAACATGTATTGCTTTACTTGGCCCTTCTGGTCTAATTTGGCAAAGGACGAGCCACAAGCAGCCAAAGCAAAGGCTGAAGATGAGGTGTGCTTCACAGTTTTGTAAAATCACTGACTTTGTGGGACTTTGATGCAGTTCAACTCTGTAGGCTCCAGTTGCAAAAGCAAAAGATGAAGAGGTCCGTTCCAAGTTGGGGTGCTCATACTGTGTGCAAGAGCGGCGTGTAATGAAACGAAACCCTGGCAGGGAATGGTCGCAAAAAAGAAGGCCGAAGATGAGGCGGAATATGTCTGGCTCGTCGTCATAAAATTTTTAGATGATTTGATATCATCTGATGCGTTCCCCCGATGAGGGATTGATGATGTTTCAAGGTGGTTTAATTTTTACATCTTTGCCAGGCTGATGCACCACCTGCCAAAAAGGCGCGTGGCCAACCTGAAGCGGAGAAGCACTCAGAATTTCTTGAGATGAATGATTTGGAGAACACTGCTGGATTGTTTTCTACTGTCTTTGAGCTGGTGAGATTTGTCTTTTTTCATTTGGATTTGCAACAACCACCCATGGCCCATACCCGCCCTGAACTGGGTTCCCATGCAAACATGAAAAGTTCGTCACGGACTGAAGGTCAAGTTGGCAGCTCCATCAAAGCCTATCTCCAGATGGTCTGACAGCAGCTTGACCTGAAAATTCTGGAAGACACACAAAGGGAGCTTGTGACCTCGGCTGAAGCCTCTCAATGTACATGTTTAGATTGAAAATTGAAAGGTGTCTTATCTTTTGTTTCCATTTGTAAGGTTTGTTCCAGAAAATAATGAGGACAGTCACGTTGAGCAACGGCTCGGGCACAGGACTAAGCTTTGAAGAGCAGCTAGAAGACTTCATGAAGATGCCGAGACGCGGTATGTCCAAGCCCTAAGCTTTGAATCGACCATGAGATGGAGAAAATATGAGAAAATGAAAGAAAAAACACAGTATGGCGACCAATCAAGGTTCTTAATTGACGTAGTGTTGAATTAAAGAAGTTTCCACTAGGGTTTGAACATGCCAGCATGAGCCATGGGTGAGTACAGTATGTACTGTAGCAATTTCAAACACTTAAGGCTTAATATGTTAACCTGCGTACTTTATTTGCAACCTTTCGCATAAGTAAGTCATGATTTTTGGACAACTCAGAATCTTTCGGACAATAGATGAATGGAACTATTTGCATGGCGCATGAATCTGGAGGTACAACCGTTACCTCGTCCTTGGTAAGTTGCCACCGGAGCTGCGGACAGGCCGGACTGCAGTGGCGGTTCAGCCCGCGGAAGGTTCTTTTTTTGTGTGTTTTTTTTTTGCGGAAGCAAATGCTATGTCATCATGTTCTTCACATTATCCATTCTCTGGATATCTCATTGGGACAAGCCGTTTTGAGATGAATAAACGACACACCTCAGGTTGGAATTGCTTCCACTTCTACTGCGAGAACGCGAACATATGCAAAGATAGAACTTAAACATGTGTGATGACCTGTGAATGTATAGGGACCCCATAAAACCCCTGTGAAAAACAAAAACTGAGAGGTACCAGTTGAAACTCGAATTGAAAAAAAGCAGAAACATGCAGGTGAAAACATTTGGCGGCTGATGCAGCCAGTGCAGAAAGACATTGTGCAGGCACGCTTGGCCTGGTTGTGTTCTGAATGTCAAGATACATGCAAAAAAGTTCACTGTGTGCAGAGAGCAGAGTCAACTGCTGTTGAATGATCTTGAATTGCCCACGTTCAATTTGCTGACTTACAGTATCCTCTCAAAGAATCATGGGTGTCATATGGTATCATATGGTGTCACTATCCAGATTGTCAATGACATGTTTGGTATAGATATGATCAGATCCCGCTATGCTGGTACCTTGGGGAAGACCCTTGCTGTGTTTGTTTGTCAGGTCGAAATGCTCACTTGCTTCGGAAAGCCGGTGGCGCATGTCACCTTGCGCAGCGCCACAGCCGCTGCAGCAATGCATAGATTGTGCGAACAGCTTGACGCTGAGAGTTGAAGCGATTTGCAGGAAGAGTCGTTTGCTTTTCGAAGATTGAAGCATAAATTGTTGCACGCTGTACATTTTTCAAAACTATTGTACCACATTCTGACATTCTGCTCAACTAAACACTTTGGTGCAAGACTTGAATATGATTGAGCTTTCCACACGAACTCAGGCACCACAAGAACTTGACAGTCGCCTTTGCTCCACCACGGAAGGATGGGGTTGCACATGCACATGATTGCAAATCATGGCAGTTGCAGACACGATAGGCCACCCCAACTTTGTGGTTGGGCAACGTAGATGACTACGTCCCGCGCAAATCGCTGGAAAGTCTTCTCGCGACGTTGGGGGGCCGAGTAATGTGAGAAGCAAGCCTTCAACGCGGACCTGGAAGTATCAGATCTGCAGTAATGTTTGGTCAAAGTGCTTGGCAAAATGCAGACTCTTCAGCTGAGTGTGTCATTATGTAGATGAAAGGTTCGGCAAAGTTCTGCATGGCTTGCGGTATTTGCCTGCTCGCACCTGTGCCTTTGCCACTTTTGCAGAGGCGTTCCTGATTGTTTGGATGTTTTTGAAGAGCTTGGAAAGATGATTTGAATATGTTTGAATCATTGATTTCGTCACCATTTTTGCTGCATGGGATACTGCAATGGAGGTAGCTGGCTCTGTTGGTGCCAGAAATAGCCTTTACGGGCTTCAAGTTCAGAAGAACCAGTCCCTTGGATTCAAAAGGACCAAATACGACAGTGGCATTCTGAAGTCCAGTCTTGATGGACAAAAACCAGCACAAGCTGATTTCTTTTAGATATTTTTTTAAATGTCCTATGAATTGGAAACTTTTGAAGCGCCCCAATGACTGGCAGGGTTTTTTGCATCAGTCGCTGGCTCAATTGCAGGTATTTGAACATTGACTTTGTTGACGATGTAGATACACAGGCTGCACCACCGGATGCTGGGCACATAGATTGAAAAGATCACAGCTGAGTCATTGAGCAGGGAGCTTCAGTTTGACCCCAGCCCAGATGGCACATTGCTTTTGGTCTATAATACAGTAATATAGATGTTCCTAGTACAACCTGCCGTGATCTGTCACGGTTCACAGGAAGTGCCTTTGGAAACGGATTGAGCTCTCATCTCCCTGCTTCCTAGAAATGGATGAAGCTTGTGACTTATGTCTCAATACTCTTCAAATCTCTTTCAAAATATGTAAAGGCTTTCAGACTCAAGAACTCAAGATTACGACACTGTCACATATATACGAACGTAATTTTATACCACATGAATTATAAACGTACGTAAGCATTGCAAATGGGAAGTCCTTTGATAATCTCATGATGTACTATTTCAAGATTCCAAGAAACAACAAGTCAAGCTTCTGAGGCCTTTGGCATGTGGGGTGGTGGTCAAGCTCCATGGGCACCACCTCCTCCATGGGGTATGCCTGGTATGCCGCCTGGTATGCCTGGTATGCCTGGTATGCCGCACCCGTCTGAGTGAACATTGCAGCGTTGCAGT
>OMLO01005531.1_pt1 | contig 10625 bp, 4 predicted proteins | sample 1674811 | NCBI WGS metagenome assembly OMLO01 (sample SAMN06265003, study PRJEB25207) | coral metagenome | isolation source: Coral host | place: Mexico:La Bocana,Puerto Morelos, Mexico | collected 2008-11-13
GCATCGACGGATTGCTGCTAATCAGCGCTTTCGCAGCAGCTGAAACAACGCTGCCATTCACTACACCACCTCTAGACCTGAGGTTTTGTAAAAATGCGATCAGTTTGCTGTCCAGCTCGTAAAGGAACGGTGGTCGCCCACGTTTCTGCGTTTCAAGGGACGTAACCAGTTGAACGTTTCCTTCTCTTGTTTCCGCAGAAAGTTGCTCTCGAAATGCCTTTTTAAAGGTACGTACTGTACTTTCTTTTAAGCTTGGGAATTCTTCAGCAAAGCATTCTAGGGTTTTCTTGTTTCCATTTTCAGTTGCGAATTTCCCAATTTTCGCACGATCCTCTCCGCTGTATTGAAAATATTTTCCCCTTTTTCTCTTAGGATATTGATTTCGTTGCGAAATCTCGGCGGGTCTTGAAAGGTTTACAACTGCCGCCGCGGTTTCCCTGTGTTCAACCACTCCTAAATTTGTATCCTCCTGCCTCGGTATATGTGATTCAAGTATTTCTACCTCTACTGAATTTTCAGGAGAAGGTCCTTCTCTTCTAAGAGAGAAGCCAAACTGAAACAAAGACATGTAAAGGTAGAAGACGAACACTCATGTGTGATTTCCACAGAAAACACGTGTATTGGCGTGGTGCGCAGGGATAATGTGATCGTCAGCTGTCAAAATACTGGAAATACCTTAGTTGTTTATTAAACCTTGAACCCTGCTATAAAAAGAAGGCACTTTGATTTTGATGCCCTGGTTTTGATGATGGCTTCAGTTTCTGGTACTGTCCAATATTCCTTTCCCTGCGGCCTGAGAGGCTTTCACGTGTATAAAGAGATATGGAAACCTAAGGTTGGAGACGTTCTTACCTGCATCCATGAAAGAAACAACCAACATGATCGATACGCAATAGCCGCGACAAAATTGCTTCCGGGACGACTATCGAATGTTACACTTGGTCATTTACCACGTGAAATCAGCCGTTTTACAAGATTTCTTATTTCAAGAGGCGCAGATGTCTTCGTGACAGTAAAGTACGCACACTTTCGATGATCGCCACTCATACAAGGAGGCTTGGAGATTCCTGTAGAGGCGACAGTAAGAATGGAGGTATCTACGAAGAACATTGAAGCAATTGAAAGGTTTAAGCAACTAGTGGAACAGCACTACAAGGAGCCGGTAAATGGACAGTTTGAGGATTGTACGAAAGAAGTGCTACCTGGAGTGGAGACGGAAAGTAGTAGTGATGAAGAGGACCAGAACATTACCACAGAATAGTTCAAAATAATTGTTATAAACGTGTATAAAGGTAATAAAGTCGCTTTTTTAATTATTGACATAATGTGAGACACCTAATTTTCGCGTCATGTTAATTTCGCGACATTAAATTTTCGCGTCACTTAAATTTCGCGATTTTTTTAAATCGCGAAATTCGCGAAATTAACGTGTCGCGAAAATTTCATGTAATAAGGTAGAAAATTTTCGCGCGAACGTCCTTAGTAGGGCGTGGCCACTGAACAAGTGGCCGCTTAATAGAGGTACCACCGTATATGTCACTAGTCAGAGTGTATTAAAAGTACACCCACTTTGCACTATACTCTGTTACTACTCAGTGTACTCTGTTAAACGAATGAATAGAACAGAAAATAAATACACATCACACTACTAGAATCACTGCTACTAGAAGCTCAAATACAAGTAAGACTACATCTTTGAAGTGACCAAAGGCAAGCCATGCTTTGTAAGGAAAAGGTTTTTGAAACCGGAGGTGAATCAAACATACTTACCGGTAAAAACCTTAGGCACACATTACCAAAGTAGATGGGCAGGTATTGCACTGTTGGTGCAGAGGCTAGCGCTCCAGCGGATTCCAGCAGTCCCTCAAAATAAAATCTCTCGGGGTAGCTCTGGAAGAAAACCGTTTAATGGGACGTAGTTAACGTTCAGAGTTGCATCACTGACTGATTTGAACGCGATTTGAATGAGGAGAATATGCTGCCTTTGTAATTATATCTGCAAATGTTTAGACGTTGAAGTCTTGTCGGATAAGAACTATAAACCCATAGGCCTCGTCTCTTGCATCTTCAGTGTTACATTGTTAGCAAGGGATGTTAAAGAACCTATCGCACATAGTTCCCGGTGTTATGGTCTGGTCTTGTCTCACAGGTTGGTGCTTCACATTTTCTGTGATGTTTTTTTAATTTTTCGAAAGCGTCTTTTGTGACCACAAGAAATTGGACACAACCGATAATTAGCTTTCTGAACCTCAAAAGGAGACACCGCGCCACAGGAATTTGAAAACGGGGGTTTCATTCTAAAAACGCATCAAATGTTTTCCTTCCACTCTACGCCGAAGAAATTTAAAACGCAACAATCGTCGGTCATTTTGGATTTGTGTTTGAGTAAATCTTGGGCAGGGAAATCTCATGATTATCGTAGGCTCGCTGTTTTCGAAAAGCTGCGTTTTAAAATTTCTTTTGTGCACACTAAAACGAAAAGCCAGCGTTTTTAAATTCCCCCAGCTCGGAGGGCGTGTTCGTGACGGATTAGCGTGACGGATTAGCGTGACGGATCAGTGAAGACTGAAGGCCTAACCATGGAGATAAAGCAGGGTTTTTAAATTCCTGGGACAGCATTAGGGAAGGCTTGAAGGTCCCATGCTTTCCTTTCTCGTATTTGCTATAGTAGAATACTTAAAAGAAAATTTACCTCTGTTCATGAAAATTTTGGGGATTAATTAAACTTGTAAACAGACCGTGTGCTACTCAAGGCGGGGAATCCGGTTATTTTTGAATCCGCTGGCCAGAGTGGAAAAAAAATCCGCAACGAATCAGATAACGTGTGCACGGGTGAATCCGGATATTATCGAATCCGATGACGTAGCAAAATCGTGTCCAGTCTCTTACCGAATAACAAACTAATATGGCGGACTAAGGTGTAGGCCTACTATCTCTAGGAGGCGTGTGATGCGAATTCGATTTGAATACGCTACGTGTGGACGAGGGTAATTTTTTAATTCGGAAAGAAAAAGTTGCGGATTCAAAAGTATCCGGATACTCGTGGACAGGGTCTAAGAAAACCGGCGATGGGAACTTCGCTCAACAAAAGGTTTACTGGGCAGAACAATGGCCGCGCAATGTGCGTTATAATTATTGGAACATTTCTTTGCAGTCCTCTGCAAAACAACATGAAATGACCAATTTCTGCGTATTTTTTTACATTTCGATTGCAAATTTTTCGCTGTATTCCAGATTCATGATAATTTTGACATTAATAAACAAACTAAATGACTTTAGAGTATCGCAAGATTCGTGGGTAAAATATAAATTCAATTTTTAATCGACGTTGTCTTGGCGTCGCTCATCCCTAATACATCCCGTACCCTGCTGCTCATGTACGCCCTGGACTTAAACAACTTCGTACGGGTTTTCATATATCCGAGGGGGGAGGGGGGGCTTATAACCGGAATAAATAAACCATTTCGGAACGAGCTATAGCTGTACGTGTTTATCGAAATAGACTTTTTATTAACTGGTAGTTGAACTTAAAAACATCATAATAAAACGAATTGAAAACAAGGAAAGCTAGAGGGGGGCTTAAATCCGGGGAGGGAGGGGGGGTCTGATAACCGTATGTATTTTTTGGTTTACAGGGAAATGGGCCTATCACCGGAGATGCATATAAGCCGTAGTTTACTAGATGAGAGCTGGCATTGTATGCCCAGGGGGGAGCTACGGACTAACAAACAGTTAAACCGCTTACTGTGTGGTATGCCATGTGTTTCTGATGCCATTCATTCTGCAGCCAATGTTGAGGAGAGTTCTGCAAAGAAAGGAAGAACAACATTGAAACCGACCTTTAGACAAGCTGAAAATCAAAATGATTAAGTTCATCCAGGATTTCAATCAACTTCAAATTTGGTTACATAAGTTATCGGTGATAATTTGTCTTTTGTACATCCAACATATTTACTTAACACAATGCCTGACTTGCAAATACATGTTCATCCCTCCTCGTATTGCCTCGAGGCATATTTTGCGCTGCTTGAAAAGTTTAGCCTAAATTTTTCAAGTTCGTCGTTTGTAATCCGGTACGTGTTAATCTTCTATGATTACTAATGGTAATAGGACTAAGTGGAGTACAATTCAGGGAGTAACTGTATTCCAGGCCAGAAACTACATTATTTTATCCGTTTGAAGTTTTTAGTACAACTGAAACCACTTACATGCATAAACCTACCTCCCGAATAAATGCGTTAACTCGATTCCTGAATTCTTGGGGCTTCAAGAGCAACAGTTGAATGATAAAGAAGCAAACCTGGGCTTCATTTCCTTCATGGCTGCGCAAAGCCTAAAAAAAACCACTATTACTTGTAAGTTAAATAATGTTGACGAATCCTTTTAGCGATATGTAAACACATATGTTCGCAAGTTTGTTTGTCTGGCTAGAACAAGGGAGCTTTCCACTCGACCAAAACTTCCGGTCTGAAAATTTCAGAAATTGTCAGTAACAAATGGAACAGTATGTTCTAGAATTTCCAGAAAAGACGACAACATCGCAAGGTTTAACGAAATTTTTGAAAGTTTATTACCGGGAATTCCTGTTCCTTTTAATTTTCCTCCCGCAATAACCGGAATATTTCAGTTAAATGGTTCGCATCTCGAAAATTCAACAATTTCGGATTTTCCAGTAACTTTTCAGGGACGTTTCTTTACCATTTGTCCGCGCTTTGAAAGTTCCGAAGCTCTTGGCTGAGTTAAAAGCTCCTCATTTTTACAGTTACGGCGTTCACTCTGATGGGAGGCTATCGCCTCTATGCAAATAGTTCACCTCTGAACTGAAACAATACCATTTTGTTTCTGAATAAACGAAAATGAACGAGAAACAGTCGTAAGAATCTGAATGTTGCCAAGTAAGGCATGAAGGAAACACTCATTTAAAAAAATAAGACCTCTGCGCTCACCAGACAGAGGACTAGTCTGTCCAAAGTCACCACATTGTACTTCCATATAAGGTCATTAAGGTGTATGATGCACTGTAGATGAGAAACAAATCAACATGTCAGAATATGAAGGTCCATGACATGGAAAGCACACAACTGTCGGCATACCAAATGAAAATTACAACGGTCTAGAGGTATATACGAAATTAAGATTTGGGTTTGAGTCAAGGCAAGTTAAAAGTATCTCTACTGAATACTATCTTTACATTTGTTCCTCAAATTTTTTGTTACAACACCAACACACAATCACTAAAATGAATAAGTTGTTACTCAAAAATCGGGTTTAAAAATTTAGACCAAGTGATAAATAAAACGAAAGGTCAAATTTTAAAGGCTTTACTTGAATTTGTCTAAAGCAAACCTCACAACCGGATACGATTTATTGCATGTGATAACTAATTTAGTAACAAGGTCAACCACCATAACCGTAAATTTCATCAACCGGCATTGAAACTTCACTTGACTGCAGATGAAGCATTAGTTGACAACAAACTGATGCCCAGTTCCCTCTATGTGACGTGCCCGCAAGGAATCACAGTAGTCGTATTCATCATAACGAATATTTTGTTTTGACAAAAAACTACCATGATTCTCTGCAGTCCCATCCCAAAAAGAGAACTAGACAACAGTATGTTGTCAACTTATGCTTCATCTGCTGTCAACTGAAGTTCTAATGCCGGCTGATGAAATTTTGGGTTATAATAGTTGACCTTGTGATAATGTAGCAAATATTTATTATCATTTTACGTTAATTTCTTCCTTCAAACCTTGCTAACATGTTTTCCTCCTACAGATGTAGAAAACTCGTATACCAAGTAATCAGCGAACACTCGCACATGAGCAGAGAGTGCACGGGCACCGAGTCGTTCCAGAACTCTGAGGATAAAAAGTTCATAAAAATGTTTGTTAGGAATACCTCTCTAAGCTGTGAAGTAAATAAAATAAAACTCAAAGAGAACATGTGACCATTTTAAAAACGACAGTTGAAAACAACATTCATCTCACATCATAGGCATTACTTCCCAGTCGGGGGAACTGGAGATAATAATCAAAGGCCCGTAATACGCGCAGACTCACTTGTGACACACTGGATTAAGACGACTTGATTCTAGTAACATCTTCCACAAAATGCTGCAAAGTAAATTTTAAAGATCATCATTTTCCACTTGCAATTAATTAACAGCACTGTCAACTGTGTCTCTCAGGTGACTATGGACTAAAGCTAATGTTTATGCACTCGCAATCTATTCCTAACTCGTGTGAAGCTGTTAATTACGCCATGCCCAGCCTGCAATGTGTGTCCTTCAAGATCAACATGTCTTTGTGTTTGCATTCTTTCTCACTAAACCTCTCGTCCCTCGGTTCTGGAAGTTATACATCAGTCTGATGCGGTCTTTGACATCTTATATGTTCCGAAGATCCCCATCAGACCAGTCTGATCATACAGTATCAATCTCTAAATAAAAATGGTATTGCTTACCAAATGAAAACATTTGTCGAGGAGGGATCCGCAAAATGATTAAATATTTCAGTTTCTGATGTCATTGCTGAAAATATAAGGGTATGTTTCTTCAGTCATAACTTGTGTGTTTTCATTGCCATTGTCATGGTAAAAATCTGGATTTATTAATGTGGCTATTGTCAATAACGTTAACCATAGGGACTTTAATCTCAGGTTGTCTCTCTCAAGTCATTTTTAGATGACCTGGGCCTCAGAAATCCTCTGAAAGTCTGTGAGAAGGATTTAGATAATGTTTTGAACGACTAGTAGATTTATACTACAACAATTTATACTAAAACAATCGCTCACGATTTCTTTCGCGTAATAGTTGACTTGGGCTGCGCCCTCTTCAAGTACAACACAATAGAAATCTCGAGCTCATAATTAACAATTATTCACCGAAGTGGAGGTGAATATCCACCACTTTCACCGACACTGAGGTGAACAATTGTTTTAGTATATATAACACAAGCTGAATAACTAGAAGAAGAAAGAGTAACTTAACTTGTTTAAAAGCAACTTTATTTGAAACGGGAGGCCGTTTTGTTTTTCTTCGGCTGCTTGGAGGTGAATAGTACTTGGCTAATCACCTCCGAGCTAACCAATCAGTGTGCGCGAAAAGCACTATTCACTTGTGTGGTATATACTAATCTATTTTGTTATATGGCTCTGTCTCACAAGGACTGGGAACTACTGAATTCGCGGTTTTCATTGGCTGAAATCGATATTGACCGCGGTCTAGACTTTTCCCAGAAAAGAAAGTAAAGCGGACGAGTAAATCTCGGCAGGTTTAAGGTGGCTGAACACAGTTTTCAAGAGCCCATGCCTAATTCACCATTACTTTTAAGCTATTTGGCACCCATTTTTTGCAAGAGTCAAGATTAACCACAGAACATTTTGGCTAAGGTGTGTGCTGTTACCATGGCAACGGGGCTAGTTAAAATGGTTTTTGTTTATTAAGAAAAAAATCCAGTCGTTAGATTTTTTTCATCATTTGCCCACTACGAATTGACACTAATTCCCCTCTGTCAACACTATTTTAATAAAATTTTGACATTTTGATTTTCGTAATTCTTCGTAAATCGTTTTCACTGCATGCTCTGTATTGTTAAAAATTCCCTATACCAAAATTCAGATTTTTTGTGATAGATCATTCACGTGGATTTTGAATCAATTTTTTGCCACATTTCATGAAATTCTAACGACCGGATCGTTAGACATCGGCAACTTTCTGCAAAAGCAATCGGTCTCAATTTTTCGAGCAACTGCGCATGCGCTGCATTTAACTGGGTTCCTTCGGTAACCACGAAAAAGCGAAGAACTGCTGGGTTCTTTGCGTCGTTACCTTTTCTAACGTATCTTGGTAATAAAAGACTAAAGCCATCGATACACTGCGTTTAATAATAGAGAAAAATAGCGCAGATAGTGCGGGTGTTTGAGTAAAAAACGGATCGCTCTATTGACGGCACGTTTGCTTTGCAATCCTTGTGCGCGCGCTGAATTGCATCAGAGAAAGCGCGCGCGAAAACTATGTTCGGCCACCTTAAGTGAAGTTCATCTTCGTTTGCAAGCAAAATGTCAGAAAACCAGTTACATTAACCGACTTCAAGTTTTCTTCTTTGCCATATAATAAACACCTTATTAACCGAGCCAAGTCGGTCTAAGGACGTCGGTCAAGTCAAGTTTCTCCCATAGAGACCTCCTGCTAGGTTAATAAGAGCTTAGTAATATTGTTTTATAGAAATACGATTATAAACCAATCAGTGCTCGTATTTTCTTTGGGCTGTTTTCTAATGTTTATTGTTATCTCTTTCTATCTTAAAGGTAAAATACTATTTCCAGGCTTTCTTCGATTTAAAGATAATTTTGCACGAAGTGAAATGACTGCCACTATGCTCCTTTTATCCTCCACGAAAACATTTACGCACTACGCATGGTAACATTAACGACGAGTGGAAAAGAAACAAAAGTTAAAAACAACTTGAGTGGGATTACCTTAAGAATAAGGTCCATATGAAGGATTCACTATATTACTCTTCATACTCTCTTGCCACAGTTGAATCTAGATGCCACTTTGAACAGCGACGTGTCAGCAATGTTGGTGTGTTGCGTTCCCTTTCGGTGCTCAGTCTCTTACTAATCATTCGCTTGGTTTACTTTTTAACGACAAAACAGTTTTTTTCACGGTTGCAGCGTTCAAGGTACTGAGCTTCATCTGCTACAGCTTTTAGCTACGACCATAGAGAGGACAAATTCACAAAACATACTTACATTTCCATCTCCTGTACTCGTCTTCCACTCTTTGTCTTAGTACCTGCTTAGTTTCGTGAGGGCAAGGATTTTGCGTGTAAAATTGCCGAAGGGGTGAAGGAAAACACGCCAAAGTGTGGCTTGCCCAACTAATAAGAAAAACAAGAAACGTCATCTGATGAGCACAATTGTCAAAAACAATTTCCTACTGAACTATGCTGCTGGATATGCTGTTAAGAACACAAAAAGAATAAAACTCCCTTGTTGGTAGAATGACCAATTGGCCAAAGAGATTAACAGAGAAGCGGATCAGGGAATTCAGAGTAGAGAATTTACTCTGAAATAAATTGATTACCATTCTGAAATCTAGCTTACTATAGTCACAGTTTGTGAAAAGACAGAATCGCTCTGAAATGATTCTGCCTTTTCAAAAAGTACATACGCAATTATTATTAAACACGCGAGACAGTGTTTCATCGGGATATCAAAACACCGAGAGGAGAGTTAGAAATTGACGCGCAGCGGAGTATGTTTGACGAAATTGGCACCTACGAAACACAATGTCTCTTATGTTTGATATATCTTCACAATCGAACCAAATACTAAGGAGTAAACAGAGACGTAAAATCAAGGCTAATTGTTTTAACTTGATGAATTATTAATGCTCCAGAAATGTCAGTACTGGTAGGATGATAATTATTATTGTACCTGTGTGGAGTATTGGTAATCAAAGTTCTCAGAATTCCTTCATACCAGTTTACACTTGATTCTGCAGCTATCAATAAACAAACATTTTTGTGATATTACAAGAAAAGCAGCCCAGCATCCAGATTAAGATGACGCAAAGATATTGTTGTAGTCCGTAACAAGCAAGTTAACATCACAACCTCTTTTGAAATTTTATACTCCAGCAAGTAGTGTTAATTAACAATTAGACCCGTGGCCCTTGAGGGCGAAGGGTCTAATTGTTTTAGTATCACCCGACTAGTCGGACAGAAAAAGCAATAATAAAGTTTGCAAAAGCAAATTGAAGAAAGATTTATTTGGAAATGAAACGAAAGAATATCGCGACTCGATGACTATTGCTAATAGTCCTCTAGTAGTCTAGCCAATCAAAATGTAGGATTTGCATTAATCCACTAGTTGAGTGATACTTATTGCTGTTAGTATATACCACACAAGTGAATAGTGCTTTTCGCGCACGCTGATTGGTTAGCTCGGAGGTGATTACCCAAGTACTATTCACCTCCGAGCAGCCGAAGGAAAACAAAATGGCTTCCCGTTACTATTTGGTCGGCTTGTGTGCTATATACTAAAAGAATTATTCACCTCAGTGTCGGTGAAAGTGGTTGACATCTACCTCGCCGCTACGTGGCTCGGTAAATATCCACGACTATTCACCTCCACTTCGGTGAATAATTGTGACATATAGTCTCTTCCAAGGTGGTGTAACAGGTCTGCACTTTACCGAAAACATATAACTGTCTTTTGTTGTTGGTTCTCTTCTCTGCTCCGAGAGGTTTTTTTCTGGGTACTTCGGTTTTACCTTCTCCTCAAAAACCAACATTTCCAAATTCTAATTCTTCTATGCATTGTTGTAATGCACAGTTGATCATCTCGTCATGAAATCTGCGCAATATAAATTCTTAATTATTATATTATCATTATATTTATACCACAGCTAGCAAAACCTGTGTGCTTCATAATCCAATTATGCACGCTCATGGCCTGAGCAAAAGTTAACTTTGTTTTGCTAGAGAAATTTATTTCTATAAAACAACTGACCCATGCTTTTAGCCTTGCGTTATCGAGTTTTATAAAATATTCAAGACAGTACGCGCGCTGTCATTGGTTGATAGGTGTGTTTAGATGAGAGTATGTAAACACAG
>OMLO01005532.1_pt1 | contig 10623 bp, 6 predicted proteins | sample 1674811 | NCBI WGS metagenome assembly OMLO01 (sample SAMN06265003, study PRJEB25207) | coral metagenome | isolation source: Coral host | place: Mexico:La Bocana,Puerto Morelos, Mexico | collected 2008-11-13
TTTTCTCCAAAGATAGCTTCACTGTTTTGCCTGTTTTGCAAGATGATCAATCGTACGATAGCACACTCTTTGGAGAGGTTGGAAGTCTGTGTTTGAGTTGGACTAACTAATTAAATTATATACATCTAATTCACCTAATTCCATTTTTATTCCAAAAAAAAATGTGTGCTTGTTGGTGGCCTTTAAGGCTCCGTGAGGCCGGGTTGGCTATCACACACCGGTGCCGTCAAGGGCTGCCTTGACGGCCAGCCATCAAGCCCATAAGTTCCGCCTTGCAGCAACTCTACGGCCACCGGAACCAAGTCTGGAGCCTCGCCCCCGGGTATGGCCGGTATGACTGTGCTAAAAAACCGGTTGTACCAGGTCGTGACTGGTGGTGGAATTGAAGATATTTTGAGATCGAAATGATTCTCCGATGATCAGACAGGAGAAGAATTGATGGGGGTTTCCGTCTGTTTCGATTCCCTTTTCCAGAAGAAACGTACTGTGGCCGGGCCCCTTGAGTTGACTAGAGTTGGTTTTGGAGAATTGGCCAGAGCAGCATGTCTTGCATAGGCGATGATATGGGTGGGCATGGCATGGCTGAGAGGTTTGTGAGCACAGACAACATGGGGTTTTCTCTCATGTCACTTGTTGGTTTTGAGAACTAGGTTCTGTATTTGATTCTGGATTTTCATCTGTTACAAAGCCCCAGCCATGCTATGCCAATTGGCTCCAAGAGTGGCAATCTAGCCTTCGTCACAACCTGACTGAAGGGATTGCGCCACACCGATTCGCCCAATTCTTTCTCCAGAGGGAGCGGAAATTGGTTCCGCGACTTGTGCCATCCACTTTTCAGCTGGGATCCGAAAACGGTTTAAACGGTTTAAGATGATCAGAGCACTGTATATCAGAATAAATGACAATACTATTTTGCGTGTTTGCCTCGCGTCATTTGAAACGCCTGGCATACAGTACATGAGAAATGGGCGACGCCACAGCATGCTTGGACACAGAAACTGCAACGAATTCAGGAGGCAGTTACTGCTTGTGCTACGAGGGCTTTAAAGTTGAACATTGATTGTGCTATCCATCCTGCCACCGATCATCCATCAAATTGATAGGTAATGCAGAGGGACCCTCTAAGATTCACTCTAAGATCGTGGCACTTCTTTAAACTGCAGGTCCACAAGCCGCGGCGGAAAACCTCAGACCCTAAACCCTTCAGGATGTGGCCGCAAAAAATTGTGATGGAGAGGTGAGCGCTGATTCAACATGTTACCGATGAGTGCAGGATTGGCACTAATATTTCAACGTTGTCGACAGATATGAAAGAGTTCTGCAGCATCTACATTTGGAATCATTGGTCCGGGTCTCCGGTCCACAGGACTTGGATGTTGAAACGACTTATGGATGAACCTGGCACAGAATTGTCTCTCGCATCAATAATTTCTTTTGCCTTTGCATGGTCTCGATCCCAACACAGGAGATCTGATGTGATCGCAGGTTCTCCTTCTCGCAGGACGATTTGCACGATTCGATGTGATTCCAATGTTCACGACATTGACATCAGTTCACGAGAGATGTTCACCATACATTTCTGGCTTCACCGTCCTGCTTCCCCCGAGGCACCTTCAGCTGAGTCCTGATTTACTCTAGATGACCTGCGCTCAGTGCAACAGCTGGGGGACAGTGTTGAAGTGTCACTGTTGAGACTCGATGAATTGTTTTGCTTGTGTACTTGTTTCATGATAGGAACATCGATGATGATGATGATGATGATGATGATGATGATGATGATGATGATGATGATGATGATGATGATGATGATGATGATGATGCAAAGCCCAACTGTTTCATGATTCAAACCATGCAGATGACTCGGTGCAAGGTTTTGATGATTTGTGTTTTTCTTTTTGTGTGCAAACTATGTGTACCGTTGACCTGGATTCCGCAGCATGTTGCAGCAATGCAACAACAGTGGGAGAGTGGTCGCAGTTTTGTTTCGCTATTTGATGTGATGTGGTTGCTTGAGTTGTATTGTAGCTACACATGTTTGTTCCTTTGTGATATGTTTGATAGTGCTAAACTGATGGAACGTGTCTTGGGCTCTCTTCTTAAGCGCATGGCATCCCACTCTCCTCGATTGTTGCAGTCGCCATTCAAGCCCACCTATGAACCAACTACGAGCACTTTTAATGGAAGTCTGTATTCAGCAAGCCAAAGCGCTTGTATGACAAAACCCCACGAGGAGAGAACATGGTGTTAGAGCACATTTTTGGATTTGAAGGTCAGAGCAACCCGAAAAACTGTTGAGTGGCAAAGATAGCTGTGTTTTATTGGCGAGGTGTTTACATGCAATCTTCAAGTAGACTTTCCAAGTTGATTCGATCATTGCACTTGCACCCGTGTTGCATCATAGTTTTTCAGTGTACTTCAGTGTTGTACTAGTGAAGGTGAAGCACAGGAAGTTTGTGATTTTGGAATCAGATTTGTTGCTGACATTCAGAACAGACAGCTGTCTCAAGGTCAAGCGCAACAGGTTCGATGTGTTGTTACATGTTGTTACCTAAACACTTACAGTGTTGATACCGGGTTCCCGGTATGAGCTTTGGTCGAGATGTTCAACTCTCATTTCTCACTTACTTGCCAATATTCATAAGGTTCCAATTCGAGGCAGCAACATATTTCGAAGCATCACTGACAGCAACCTCATCGCCCTTGCTCCGTTGCTTGTATGTCGATCTACACGGTGGACAAGCTAGTGGAAGTCTCCTGGCTAAGCACTTGATAAGACTGACGTATTCCATGGTGTTGATGTACACTCACGTTCATCACTTGGTCACAGGATTGATTTCCACTATGGTTTGCCGTTGCCATTTAACGGTGTTCAAAGGGCCCTTGAGCTGACGCGTGGTACGTGGCGGAATTCCCGCTTGATGGTTGAAAAGTGATTGCGAGTGATTGGGTGCAGAGACTTTGTGTGCTTTGACATCGATATTGGTAGCGGAGCCTAACTGGGGGCACTGCAGCTACACCTGCTCTGATGGGCGGTGGTGGCAAAGGTGGCAACAACAATGGTGGTGGAGGCTCACAGGCTTCTACGGCCAATGGGGCCGCCAATGGTGAGACCGCAGCTCCAAACAACCGTGGTTTGGACTCTGGACTGGCGAAATCGGCACCGAGCGCCGTGGGCTTGAATCAACGAACCTATCGAGCCTACAGAAGACGTTTGGACCTGTTTTCCCGTCAGTGCATGCGGAGAGGAAAAGACACCGCCATCGAGGGTGCCTACTTGGTGCTTTCACAGCTCCAAGACACGGCCTGGGATGCGACAGAGAGCATCGACTATGACGACGTGGAGTTGGCAGAGAACCCTTTCAACCCTGTGAGGGACATGTTGGATCTGCTGTACCAGCATGAGGAGGAGGTCGAGCTGCCAGAGAGATGCCAGGAGTTCTTCGAGCAGTTCTCGAGGGAGAAGGGCGAGGAGCTTCAGGCCTACATCGTCCGTCATCAGTCCATGCTTCGCAAGTTGAAGGAACTTCAAGTAGAAGTACCACCCCTACTGGCTGGATGGCATCTTCTTTCTCGGTCGGGTGTGCCGCGGTGGACTCACCCACAGGTGAAAGCGATGTGCAATGGAACCTTGAACGTCAAGAGTGTCTCTCAAGCCCTGGTGAGGATGTTCGGAGGAGACAGCAAACCGAATGCCCGAGATTCAGTGCTGAGAGGTGGCGGTGAGGTTCACTACATCGACGGCTATGAGTACGAGCCTGAGGATGAAGAGGAGCTCTACTATGGCTACGAGGAGGAATGGTACCCTGAGGAGTCTGAGGCTGCCCATGAGGATGTTGTCTATGTTGGAGATGAAGATCAACAAGGTGAAGAATTGCCGGTTGAGTTGGAAGAAGCCAACTTGGCTGTGGACGAGGCCTACGTGAACTACCTGGACTCAAGGCGTCGCATGAAGGAGCTGGCGCTTGCACGTGGCTTCTATCCCATAGTGGCTCTTGACATGGGCAACCAGAACAACAACTACAGTGGAGGCGGCAAGAGCTCTAAGGGTGCTGGAAAAGGTGGAAAGAACAGCAAAGGAAAAGGAAAGGGAAAAGGGAAGGGTAAGAACCCTATTCCCGGTGGCAAGAGATTTGCTTTTGGTCGAAGGAGCAACACAGCAGGCCGCAGTGATGGTCAGACTTCTGGAGGTGCAACTTCCTTTGGAAAAGGATCAACTTCGAGTGGCAGCACTTCACAACATGGACCTCGTTTCAAGCGCTACAGGCTTCCTGCAAATGGCATAAAGGAGGTCCCTGATGAGGTCAACGTCCTGGAGGAGCTCAACGTCCAGAATGCCAGTGCAGTCATGGATTTGAGGCTCAACCCAGAGAGTCTTCGAGATGAGATTCATGCGGTACAAGGTGAATCTGGATGGGCCGTAATGGACAGTGGCGCAACGAGACGGTCTGTGGATTACACCCATGGGATGAAGTGCTGGAGTATCTTGCCTTGAGAGGCAAGAATGAGGAGGTTGAGGTGCACAAGGAGACCCGTGACTTCAGGTTCGGAGATGGTGTTGTCCTGAGGTCACAGCATGCTGCGACCATCCCTGTGTGTGTGGCAGGTGAGTGGAGGAAGCTCACCGTTCACCTTCTTCCTGGAACTACGCCTTTGTTGCTTGCTCGTCCTGATTTGGAGCGTTGGGATGTTGAGATGAAGTATGGCAAGGGACAAGTCTTTGTTGGTGGCAAGGAAGTTAAAACTGCGAGGACCAACAATGGGCACTACATGATCAACCTCTACGACGACATGTCGGAGATCATGTTGAACGAGGAGCTGGAGAAAGATGTGCCTGAAGAAGAGGTAGCATACCTTGGAGCTGTCATGCAAGATGGCCCAACCGACTTGGAAGACATCTGCTACAACGTGAAGGTTGATATCGACAAGGAGTATGCCGACAGCATGATTGGAGCCGTTTTGGCAATGCAGGTCTATGAGGATCGCAAGTTGAAGTTTTGGGAGTGCTATGTGGACCAAGGTAACCTCGGGCAGTACTTGAAAGAGAACTACAGCGATGTCGAGGTGACGTGGTTCACATTGCCAAACTGGGACTTCAGAGAGGAGTTCCGAAGGCGATACTTCATCAATTCCTTGGAGGAAGAGAAGCCCCACCATGTGTTCATGGCGCCCGAGTGCAGATTGTGGTCGCCGATGCAGCACATGAACTACAGAGGTGACAGGAGAGAGGAGCTTCAGATGATGAGAGATGAGGAAGAGAGGAGCCATCTGCTGTTCTACGCCAACGTGCATCAGGAGGGCAAGAAGGTCTGCTTTGACACTACGTTGGAGCAGCCAGGAGAGGCAATGTCATGGAAGACCGATACCCTGGAAGCAATGAGGGGTTACTATGAGACAGTCCTGGACAGATGCAGGACCAGATTGAAGGCGAACCCCAATGACCAGCTGTTCGTCAAGAAGCCTACGAGGTTCCGATCAACAAGCAGAGAAGTGGTAGCCGCAGTCAATTTGAGGTGCAGGTGCCCAGATGGACACGTGCAGATGATGGGCCGCGGAAGCAGGCTCAAGGAGATGCAGAACTATGAGCCTGCCCTGGTGAAGCTACTTGGTGACGGGATCTACAAGGCTATGGAGAAGATTTGGATGAAAAGGCAACATGCAGAGATCATGATGATGGAAGTCGTCGAGAAGACCAATCCTGAATTGCAGCATATCGAGCAAAACAAGGAGCTGGTGAAGATTGGTGGCGTCGAGGCTTTGAAGTCTGTGGCTTTACTACATCGACAGCTAGGACATCCCAATGGTGCAAAGTTGGTGGAGGCGATCAAAGAGCGTGAACTCCCCTTCAGCTACGTTCAGGTCGCTCGGAAGTACAGATGTCCTACTTGCATTGCAAAGTCACAACCAAAAGCTGTGAAGGTGGCAACCCTCTATAAGCCACCGCACTTCAACCACACCTTGTCAGTGGATACCTTCCATTTGCAGTGGAAGGGAGAGAAGAAGAAGGTCTTGTGCATGATGGATGAGTTTTCCCGCTACGAGCTGGATTGTCACATTGAAGAGGAGACCGCAGCCATGGAGATTGCGCTGATGGAGTCCACATGGATGAGATCATTCGGCTATCCCAAGCGTTTTCGCACTGACGCAAGTGGACCACATCAAGGTGAAGAGTTTGCCGAGTGGACAAGTCGGCATGGAATGCAGCTGGAACTCATTCCTCGTGGTGCACATCATCGTTTGGGCATCTTGGAGCGCAACCACGCCATCCGGCGTAAGCAATTGGAGATGCTGTTGGTTGAGGAACCGGAGATCACTTTGGATGCAGCGTTGCAGGTGACTTCTCACCAGCGAAACCGTCTGAGCACGGTTCATGGTTCATCTCCTGCTGCGATTGCGTTTGGATACGTCCCAAGTCAAGGTGGCAACGCTGATGTGCCAGGCCCGGAGGCGTTTGGTGACACTACTGAGGGAGCCAGAGCTCAGAGGATCCGTGAAGCAGCTGCAGTGGCCTTTCACAAAGCCAATGCAGACTTGGCCGTGAGGACAGCCATTCTACATCGAGCTCGAGTCGAAGAAGATGAATTGGATGTTGGTCAGCACTGCTTTTACTGGAAGCCGTCTACACACAAGTTGGATCCCTACAGGTGGCGTGGTCCGTGTACCGTGGTGGCTGTGGAGCGTGCTGCGGATCGCAATTCATCGATCTATTGGATTGTGCATGGCAGCAGCTTGGTTCGGTGTCTACGACAACAACTACGTCATGAAACAGTCCCCGAAAGGTTTGAGCGTCAATCCCAGCCAAGTTATCTTCCTTCTTTGCAGCGACCCTTCAAGAATCGTCTCATTGCAGCGTTGAAGCCTGTTCGTGGTCCTGTTCGTGCTGTGGATTTGACCCATGACGCTCAATTTCCTTTTGACTTTACGGGGGAACCCGTATCCGCTGACGCTCAACTCCAACAACAACTGTTAGAACCAGAACTTGAGCAGTTTGAACAACGATATCCTGGAGACTCACCCGAGGTCACTATGAACGTTGAAAGGCCTGAAGAACCTTCTCCAGAACGAGACCGGCCGAGGGGTGTGTGGGCGACTCCTACTGGTGTGGAGGAACCACCAGCTGGTGAGACGGCCACCGCTCCATCGGCAGAGATGGAACAGGATGCGACCACTACAACAATTGAACGATTGATGGAAGAGCACCATCCTGGCTCCACAGATCCCAGAAATGAAATCAACTCCAAGGAGGAGTCTGCGGCGAAGAAGGATGCTGACATCCGTGCAGCCACTGAGAAGAGGCTCTACCAGAACGCTCTTGAATGGGTGGCGAACGAGTCTGAGAACATGAGCCGTAGGCTGGATGGACTGCCACCTCGACAAAGAGATGGACAACCAAGCACCAAGGTGGCTAAGACTGAGGAGATCCACTTCATCGACGTGCCTGAGGAAGAGATCATGCAGGCGGTTGTCGAGAGCAAGTTGAGCAAGGAAGAGAAGAAGGAGTTTCTGGAAGCGAAGAGGAAAGCATTGGTGCCATGGTGCGAGAATGATGCCTGGAGGAAAGTCAAGCGTGCCGGAGCACCAGAAGGAACTATCGTTCCAATGAGGTTTCTCCTTCGCTATAAGGAGAAGAAGCCCCATGCAAGGGTGATCCTACAAGGTTTCCGTCACAGAGACGTCTTAGAAAGCAAGCTTGACACCGAGTCACCAACTTTGTCTAGGCTTGGCAAGTACCTCATTCTTCAAGCAGCTGTCCAGAGGCGATGGAAGGTCGCAACCATGGATGTGAAGAGCGCTTTCTTGCAGTCGGACTACATCACTGAGGAGGTCGAGCTGTACGGCGAGCCTACTGCGGACATGAGGAGGCTTTTGTCCGAGATGGTGGGATTGCAAGAGGATGAAGTGATGAGGATGATGAAGCCAGCATTTGGTGATGTTCGGGCGCCAAGGCAATGGAATGAGACTGCGGATCGATCTCTCACTCAAGAGGTTGGGATGATGAAGCACCAGCTGGATGGGTGCATCTACATGTCGATCCGTGCTGCAACTACTGAGGATGAAGAGTACCTGGTGTCCGAGGTGAATGGCCAACGAGTCGTGGTAGATGGCTTGATGGGCTTGCATGTGGATGACATCGTGGTTGCAGGAGAAGGAGTCTACAACCCGGAGGATGTCAAGGAGCCGAATGGTGAGCCGAGCTGTTTCGCCGAGCGGTTGCATGTCCTACTTCATCGATTCAAGTTTGGGTCTGTGGATTATGGCGAGAAGATGGTTTTTTGTGGATGCCAACTACAACAAAGTGTGGATCTTCGAACCATCAACCTGGACTTGGAGAACTACATTCGGCACACCAAGCCGATCGCATTGGAGAAGGCCAGGAAGCAGGATGGCGAGGACAAGCTCACCCCAAGGGAGCAATCAATGCTGAGAGGACTTCTTGGTGCGCTGGCGTGGCCAGCAAATCAGGTGATGCCTCACCTTTCTGCGTCGGTGTCATTGGCGCAGGCCGCTACTTCGAATGCCAAGGTCTCCAACATTACGGAGGCCAACAAGATCTTGAGGTTTGCAAAGGAGACGGCCGACATTCCTTTGATTTTCCGAGCACATGGTGAAGATGGACAGATCAGATTTGGGTGTTACACGGATGCGAGCTGGGCTACAAGGCCTGACGGGTCTTCACAAGGAGGATGGCTCGTTTTCATCGCGTCCGAGAATGAGATGAACTCCAACAAGCCCTTCCCCCTCACGATCATCGATTGGGCAAGCAGAAAGTTGCCCCGAGTGTGCAGGTCATCGTTGTCGTCGTCAGCGGTGGACAACTTGGAATGGGTGAAAACTATGTATGGTTTGATGATTTGGCCTGGACAACGTGCTGACAACGAGGAGGTGATGAAATGGCTTGGAGCTTCACCCTGCATCACTGATGCGAGAGCTTTGTTTGATGCTAGCACGTCGTCTACACCAGGAATGAAGTTGGCTGAGAAGAGGACAGCCATTGAGATCAAGATCGCGATACAGAGGCTGGAGGCATGTGCTGGGATGATGAGGTGGTGCAACTCCGAACAGCAGTTGGCCGATGGAGTCACAAAGGCAGCAGCAAGACAGAAGTTTGCCTTGGAACTGAAGAGAAGAGTGCATTGTCTGCGTTATGACCCAGAACATGTCGCAGCCAAGAAGGTGAAGAGCGAGAAGAAAGAAGAGGAGCAAGATGAGCTTGAAAGAGCTTCCAAAGAGTTTGAGAATCAACGAAAGGTGCAAGAAGGCATCTATAAGATTGAAGACATGAGTGAGGATGAGAAGGAGGAGATCAAGCTGTGCAGGCTGAAAGGTTGCACGCTGGAAGTTGAGGTTGGCCGCAAGTACTGCTGCAAGAGGCATTACCACGCTGACCAACACAAGAAGAAGAACCAGGAAGCGAACAAGAAGCAGAAGACGTCCACTGGTGCGGCAAGTTCAGCAGGTGTTTGGACTATGATGGTGGCTGCAGAGATCAGTGGAGCTGAGGCAACTGATGGCTACTTGTGCATCAGCTACTATGGTGCCGTCGGCTACGTGGTCTTCACTGTGGCGTGTGCTGCAGTGGCTTTCCTGATTGGCAAGAATTGGCGTGGAGGAGATCCGCCAAGGCTTGAGGATGAGAACGAAGGAACGGAGAATGATGTCGATGGAGATTCCGAAGAACAAGACGAAGAACCAACTGAGGAGCAGAAGGAAAGGCGACGACAGGCTTACCTGAACAGCCGCCTTGAGGAAGTCAGCGACCCAGAGTTTTGGATGTCTCTCCATCACTTTGAGAGCTCTGAGGATGAGGAGCAACAAGGAGGTGGAGAAGCTGAAGCAAATGAAGCCGATGATCCCAACTACGAAGAAGATCACTGGTATGAAGGTATTGCGAGGATGAGCAGAAGCGAAGTCAGATTTCTGAGGATGCAAGGCTATCATGTGTGGACTGATGCGGAGGCCAACCGAATTAGGAGTCTTGAAGAAGCTTCATGGAGGCCTTCCATTGACGATGTCCTGACGCCCAATGTCATTGCTGCGATTTGTGCTGGTGAACCTACTGATGCGCAGGTTCCTCTACTTGGTGAAGAATGGAATGGCATGTCTCACGAGACACGCAGGATGATGGCACAAGACTTGAATGATGCAATCTTGCTTGGGCGACACGTTGAAGAGATCACCCCAGAAAGACATGACGAAGCCGAAGCTCTACGCAAACAACTTCATACTTTGAGGATGATGGAACGACAATTGGCGTCTGGCTCGCTCTCGTCTACCGTAGCTGTCCACGATGCAGCGCGCAGTGCAAATGGTTAAACCATTTCAACTCCGGTGGTCGATTGAGCATGAGGGCACCCTTTTGAATTTTCTACTCTTTTTCCCCTGTGTTGATGTACACTCACGTTCATCATGATTCCACAGGTTTTGAATCTTGGTTTCACCGTTGCCACTTAACGGTGTTCAAAGGGCCCTTGAGTCGACGCGAGTTACGTTGCGGAATTCCCGCTTCATGGTTGGAAAAGTGCTTGAGTGTAAGTGGTGCTGAGACTTCGTGTGCTTTGACATCGATATTGGTAGCGGAGCCTAACTGGGGGCACTGCAGCTACACCTGCTCTGATGGGCGGTGGT
>OMLO01005533.1_pt1 | contig 10622 bp, 7 predicted proteins | sample 1674811 | NCBI WGS metagenome assembly OMLO01 (sample SAMN06265003, study PRJEB25207) | coral metagenome | isolation source: Coral host | place: Mexico:La Bocana,Puerto Morelos, Mexico | collected 2008-11-13
TGGTTTCGTCCAGACCAAAGGATTCCTTTGGCAGTATAAGGCGAGACTGCTGTCATCATTTTGTCTTTGGGCGCGATGCCCAAAAAGTTTGCCAAGAAGGAAGGTCTCGAAGAGTCCCTTAGTCGGGATGAAAACACAGCGCTGCATAAGACTAGCCCCGAGCAGTGCTTATTTATTTCTTTTTTTCTTTTTTACCTTCTTTTGTTTTCTTACTGCCCCCTGTTACTGCCAACCAACTTCTTTATATAAATGATGTTTCAATTATTTCTTTGCAACTGATAGTTTTCTATTTTGGTAATAAAGTGTGCGTTGTTGTTAAATTAAAGAGAAATAAACACAGCAGTGGCTTCGATAACGAAAAAAAAATCAGAGGAAACCTCTGAGACCCGAGTATATGAAATGACAAAAACGCAAATAAATTTGATTTAGACACTAAGTTAATTTAGTATAAATCTTAAAGCGTTCTAACACGACTGGCGTTCTCTGATTGACTACATTACTCACTATCTATAGCAGTGTACAGTTATTAGCAAAGTGGTAGTCGCTTCGTTTCATTTTCGAAGTGTCTGTGGAGAAGATTTAAGTAAACTTTTGAAAAACTAGAAACAATTAGAATATATAATAGTCGACTCGGGCGCAACCTGCAATAGAAATCTCGAGCTCATAATCTAATTATATGGCCTGCATTCTTGTGAATAGAGTGGAACGACCCTTACGGGCGAGAGGATCTGAATCACACAGTAGTGCATTGCATTCTGGTACAGTTACCACGGTAACGATCACTGCAATGGTTGAGAAAGACCTGGCAGTATTTCGTAGCAATCGTCTCCGTAGCGATTGCCTGTACCCTGTACCTTATTAGTTTTTTTGTACAGTTCAGTCTATAACAAAGTACAGTGCTAAACCATCGACAAACTCCTGGGCTAAATTGAAAAACGAATCTTCACCCCTCAGAATGAAGTGTTTGCCCAACAACATCTTTAGCAAAGAATACAAATGCCATATTTTGAATGAGCAAACTTGATTTTGCTGTTGCTGTGTTTTAGTTTGCTGTTTGATTTTGTTGCTATGTAAGTGTGAAATTAGTCTGTGTATGTTGAGGTGTAGGCTATGTAGGTCTAGCTTAGCTGAATATTTGTTTTCTTTGCGGTCATTTACATGACCATGACGGATTCCAACCTGGAAGCTCTTGCTACTTTATTCACCGCTCACACATCAAGTTTATTTCTTTACGGCTTCATATTTTAATTATTACTATTTTCATCACTTTAACCATAGTTAGTAGAGGGGACTGGTCTACTAACTATGCTTCAACTTATGAAATTAATCTAAATGATATATATCGTTACTGGTTTATTCATGAAATTATGGATCGCCATTGCCACCCGTAATAAACATCGAATTGACATTCGTGAAAATTGTCAACAAAAAGCAGATGGCGACTATGGCACAAACATTTCGCTTGTTCCGACCAATACAAAGAAAGAACAGCCGAATTACAGAAAGTCTTCAGCAGAAATAAAATTACGAAAACTTCATTAGGTCTACCACTGACTCAGTGTTCAACAATTGGCGGCTTGTGCGACTTCCGTTCAAACGAGTAGACCTGGGAACGAGAACATTTGCTTCCGGTACGAAGTGAAAGCAATTCAACGTGTTTCGGCGTATTTCCAGAACCAAACCGCTGTTATGGATTCACGAGGAAACCATCAATGGCAACATGACATGCTTCACACATTCAATTCGTTTCGAAAGGCGCAAACACTTTGCGATGTGTTCCTCGTTGTCGACAATTGTCGGCTTCCCGCTCACAAAGTTGTACTCGCTGCCAGCAGTCCTTTCTTCAAAGCTTTTTTTACGAGCGAGTTGCCTGGAGGAAACTCGGGCAACGAATACAAAGTTGATATACCGGAGTTTCGTACAGACACTGAAAATGTCAAGGAGCTTTTGAAATACGTTTACACCAGGGAGGTCGAAATTTCCGAAGGGAATGCCAAAGAACTCTTCGTTATCGCCGATTTTTTCCATATTTTGAGCCTCAGAGACGCTTGTACTGAGTTTTTGAAGGTCAATCTGAAGCCTTCGAACTGCTTGGGGATTCAGATCTTTGCCGAGGGATACTGCCAATTGTTGTATGAAGCCGCCTCGCAATTTATTAACAGCCATCTTGGAGACATCTGGAAAGCAGAGGAGTTTTTGTGTTATGATTTTGACGACGTGAAAGAGCTTATTTGTGGCGAGAGACTTGATATTAAAATGCAAAGAAAGGAAGTTCTCGACGGAATAAGAGCATGGGTGAAGCGTGATCCTGACACAAGAGAGCATCACTTTGCGGAACTTTTCAGCCATCTTCGCTTGTCGGAGATGTCCCTTCAATTCATCACGGAAGTCATTAACTGTGACGAGTTCGTCAGGCGAAGTGACGTCTGCGAAGGTTGGGTCACAGCAGAGCTTGACACACGAGGTGTCACGGAAGGTATTGTGTTATTGACGGAAGAAGGACGCGCTTCTTGTTATACTCCAACGACAAAAACCTGGTTTGACTTGTTTAGATTGCCGAGCTTTAACGAGGTAAGGACAACGGTTGTCTGTGGCAGTGAAGGCATGGTGTATGCCATTGGCTGGAAAGATGACCGTTTAACGATTGAAAAATTCAACCCTCAGGACAACATTTGGTCACAGGTACTATGGAAGTTTACCAGACGTCTGTTAGCGGCCGCGACGGTGGAAGACTGTATATACCTCCTCACGGAAAATGGTGTGACGCGTTACAAGCCTGTGTACAATTCCTGGCAAGATGTGGCCCCAATGAGCTACTCGCGATGGGGCTTGTGCGCAGTGTCGTTGAACGGGCTCGTCTACGCGATCGGGGGCCACGATGAACGTAGTCGCCGGGGGATTAATGTCGTCGAGAGATACGACCCTAACAACGACCAATGGGAAAATGCGCCATTTATGTGCAAGAAGCGCTGCTTCGCAAGTGCGACTGTTATGGACAATAAAATCTTCGTGGTGGGAGGCGAGTGTAATAATTTAACGCTTCAGAATTGTGAGGTGTATGACCCCACAACAAATACGTGGAGCGTGCTCCGGGCAAAATTGTGTGTCCCCCGCTCTAACGCGGCCATCGCCAACACAAGAAGGAAGATCTTTGTGTTCGGTGGAACTTTCCATAATGGGACTGTTGAATGTTACGACAAGGATAAAGAAAAATGGACAGAAGTCAGGCAGTGTCCGTCCACAATGCCGTTCAAGTTTGCGTGTACTACGTTGCTTCCAAAAGCGCTCTTTGAGCAGCTGAAAGGCGTTCCGCCATAATGTGGCGCTGAACAGCGTACATAGAAATCTCACAAACCAACATGCTTGTTAGCACAGGCTTACCACCCTTTTTGCTTCGATGGTATGCTACACCCAGTAATGATACTTCGATTTTATAAATGATGGCGATAAATGTCACGAAATATGTTCTGGAACACAAACTGACTGAAAGCGGCATTATGAGGAAATTAAGTATTGTGACAGGATCTTTTGTAAATCTTACCTCAGTGCGAGCGAATGAAACTTTTGTTACGGTATCGGATAAACAACACGTCTGCCATGATTAGTTTATTATCGCATAAGCATACAATGCACCGCTCAGTGTAAACCAGCAAAATAAAGCACTCGTCAATAAGGCACACCCGTCAAGGATGTTTTGGAGACCCCTCCAACATTCATTGTGGGTTTTTTTAGCCGGGATTTGTTTTTCTATATTTATTGTGTCAACTCTGCTTAGCTAAAAAGTTACTTCGCAGGAAGCCCACTCTTAAAATAACATATGTGCATTAATTAACCCTTTGAGCCCTAACTGGACATATACGTCCAGTTAATTGTCGTGCAATTTGTACCACTTACGACGTCATCAGTTTAAGTGACGCTAAAAATCTCTGATAGTCAGTCGATGCAACGCAAAAAGAATCTTGTAAATGATGCCTGAACGACAAAGATCGGATCAAGTGAACCTTTACTTTTACCCCCAAAACATAGGAAAATCATGGCCTTCCCACCGACTGCTACTTTTGGCCAACTCTTTCCTTTTCAAACGAGCTTTGAGGCCAAACTTTTCTCATCGCCGGAAACCGTGGTCGTATGGCTAACTCGACAGCAATAAGCGAGAACCCAAGTGACAACAAAAGCGACGGGCTTGTGCGCTAAATCTCGAAGAGCCGTAGACGGTGGGCTTTCTCGGTGGGCTTTCTTCCAAATCTCAAAATTTGGAATTGTGCGCATGCCTCAACTAAAAATGCTGGAAAACGTCCTCAAACCGAAAGAAACGGACACTGTCCATGCTAGAAAGCACTTTTCTCGAGGATTGGGACGACATTGGGACGAAAATGGCCAAAAAAGGCCATTTGCTGCCCAAAAGTGGCATTAAGTCGGAGCTTGTCAGTATTCAAAGGGTTAATGAACCAGTAACTAAGAGAAACTAAAAACTCGTTAAAATATAAGTACATAAGAATAAAATGATTATTTAAAATAAGGAGTGATCAGGATGAGTAAGTGAACGCCCAACATTCAGGACGTGATTTTTTCAGTCATGCTAGAGAAAGGAATGAAAAAAGTCTTTGGAACTTGGTAATGCGTTGATTATCGTAGCGGTAAACACTGCGAAAAAAATTGCAGCCATTTTCTGAAAGAGATGAACCGCGTATTTCCATAGTGCGTTGGCAAAACAAACCATTTCAAATGTTTAACTTGGATGTACGATTAGCTTGAGAGCTAGTTTACAAGTATTCCACTAAAAAACAACGCTAATATCACAATTCATCAGGTTAAAATCTCAATTAGATACTGATTAAAACTGTTCAAAACCATTATTACAATATTACTGCCGCACTCAAAATACTATTGAAACCAATGTCACAGATTTGCTAATCCGCCCCGAAAACCATAAACAAAAAATGAGTCCATCAGATGTTTTCTGCTTTGCCTAATGAGCTCTTTACAACTCAATTTACACTGAACACACAGAAATTTAGCACGAGAATGGAGACTTGAAACACTTCTGAGACAAACGCTAAGGCTATAATGAAACACGATTGAAAACTAGATCAAGAGTGTCGATTTGAAAACTAATTTTTTTTTTCTTTTAGAGTTTTGCGGCTTTCCGTGCTTCACTGATGCTGGGAAAGGCCGCAGAATACCATATCTTGCTTACAATGATCTCTCGACCGGTTTAGATGCGTCTTTGCGGTCTTCCTCTACGTTTGTATTGACGAAGGTGTTCTCGGAATCGGTTGCCTATTGCTCTCCATGTTTCGCCGATGTATAATAATTTGCAAAGTGTGCAAGTTATGCAGTCATCGATGACATTGGCCGAGGTACAGGTGAAATTAACGAGTCAGCTCAAAGACTGAAGAAATTAATTAGCGGTTTCAGAAAAAGCCATGGAATCTAGGGCAATAAGTCCGACGTTTCTTTTATCACAAATTTACTAAGTAACCCGCGGAAAATTTTGGGCTGCATATGCTAAGATCAAGGTATCGCTAAAAAACTGCGCATATCTGAACTCGAGATGGAGTTTATCATTCTACCCATTCTCGAAAGCTTGCGTCCTAAATGTTTTGCTTTGCAGGAAAAGCACTGCACAGTTTAGTGTGATCCTGAATAAAAGGTAACTTAACCCTAACATACAGAGGGCACTGAGGCTAGCTAATCTGCGCAAGAGTTTCGAGCAAATTACTTTGTTCCTAAGATAATAGCACCACAAAGATAGCAGGAGATTTACGATAAGGTACGTCCACTAATCAGCACCCCCTTCCTGCAAGGCTTATTGATTAATTTAAGGTTGCACATTATGGCGTTAGTGCATTATATAGTATTAGCTAGTATTATAGTGTTATCGCTTTAGCAGTCCCCAAGAGCGCTCTCTGCACTAAAACGGCTTAATTATGAAAACACAATCATCTATTGTCAGTGTCACACAAAACTTCAAATTAACATTCACAAAAACTTTGGCCTGATTTACATAACAATATCTTCCACACAAAAAAAACAAACGGCGGCTATGGCCTAACAAGAAGTCACATTGTATCTTTGATAAATTGCCCAACATGTAACACTGAAGGTTCACCATTTGGCTCGTTAGGACAGAAACAACAGAGCCTGGAAATCACCACAAGTCTTCAACAGCATAAAAACTCAAAAATATTGAGGCTAGGCGTCAATTTTGAAGTTCACTGGGTCTACCGCTGACTTCACTAATTTGCCGGCTTGTGTGATTCTGAGATTTGAGTGAACGATTGCGTTGGACAAGTTTCAGCGAGTTGGGAAAGGCTCATCGCAGCTATGGATTTAAACAGACGAAAACATCAACAGCAACAGGAGATGCTTTACACATTGAATTCGTTGCGAAAGTCTCAAACATTCTGCGATGTGTTCCTCGTTGTCGACAATTGTCGGTTACCCGCTCACAAAGTTGTACTCGCTGCCAGCAGTCCTGTCCTTCAAGCATCTTTTATGAGCGAGTTGACTGAAGGCGACGAATTCAAAGTTGATCTTCCGGAGTTAATCCCAGAAAAGAAAATTATCGAGGAACTTTTGAACTATGTTTATACCAGAGAAGCGGAAATTTCTGAAGAGAATGCCGAGGAATTATTTGTATTGGCCGACTACTTTGACATTCCTAGCCTAAAAGAATCTTGTGCCGAGTTCCTGATGATCAACCTTAAGCCTTTAAACTGCTTGGCGATTCAGATCTTTGCCGAGAGATACCACCATCAAGAACTACACGAAGCCGCCACAGAATACATTTGCAATCATCTCGGAGACATTTGGAAAACAGAGGAGTTTTTGTCTTCGGATTTCGAGGATGTAAAAGCGCTCATTTGTGGCGAGAGACTTGATATTAAAACGCAAAGATGTGAAGAAGAGGTTTTCGACGGAATAAGGGCATGGGTAATGCGAGAAACCGAAACAAGAGAGCATTGCTTTGCGGAACTTTTCAGCCATCTTCGCTTGTCGGCCATGTCGCTTCAATTCATCACCGAGGTTATTGACCGTGACGAGTTCGTGACGCGTGATGACGAATGCAAAACTTTGGTAACGGCAGCACTTAGTCTCCCGGAGGAAGAGCGTGACGAGCCACGAGGTGTCACGGAAAGTATCGTGTTGTTGAGCAAGAATGGATGTGCTTCTTGTTACATTCCCGCGTCAAAAACCTGGTTTGATTTATCTAGATTGCCGAGCTTCAACGAGGTAAGGACAGTGACTGTCTGTGAAGGCAAATTGTACGCCATTGGATGGGAAGATGACCGCTTAACGATTGAAAAATTCGACACCAAAAAAAACATTTGGTCTATGGTACTGTCGACGTTTTCCAGCCTTCCTTTGGCGGCCGTGGCGGTGGAAGAAAACATATACATGTTTAAGGAAAGTGGTGTGACGCGTTACAAGCCAGTAGACAATTCATGGCAAGATATGGCCCCGATGGACTCAACGCGAAGGGGCTTAAGCGCGTTGTCGTTGAACGGACTCATTTACGCGATCGGGGGCCACAATGGACAGCAGGGGCTCAATAGCGTCGAGAGATACGACCCCAGCAACGACCAATGGAGATACGTTGCACCTATGGACGAGAATCGTTGCTTCGCTAGTGCGACTGTCATGGGCAATAAAATCCTTGTGGTGGGAGGCACAGGCGATTTTTTCCTCCCGCTTCAGAACTGTGAGCTGTATGACCCGACAACAGATACGTGGAGCCTGCTGCAGGCGGACTTGTGTGTTCCTCGTTCTAATGCTGCCATCGGCAAAGCAAAGAAAAAGATTTTTGTGTTCGGTGGAATTTACAGCAATGGGATCGTGGAATGTTACGACAAGGATAAAGAAGAATGGTCAGAAGTTGGAAAGATTCCGTCCACAATGTCGTTTACCCATGCCTGTGTCATATGGCTTCCGAAAGCTCTGTTTAAGGAGCTTAAGGGCGTTAAGCTTCAACATGACCAACAAAACGGCTAAATGAACATAACACATGGTCTCGCTCTAAAAAAAAGTAACAAGTTTTGAGGCACGCGAGTTTCTAGCACAGAAATACCAACCTTTGTATCTTTGTAACGTTTATCTGAAAACAGGGTAGCCAAACACGCCAGTGATAGTTTGACGTTTTGGAACAGTATTCGATAAATGCCCAAAAGGCAATAGGGAACTATGATGAGTTCAGGAAAAGTTAGATTCACTCGAAATAACATTTTACAAAGATCCTGTTACATCAGTTGCATTCTTCAACACTCAGTCAAGTTTTGCTTCACAAAATAGCCAGGAGCTAGTAGCACTCTTCCCCAGATAAAATTTTCCCACTGTTGTTGTAGTACGCTTCAATTTAGGACTCAAAATTAAGGGTAGTTCAAGTTGCTATGCTGCCTAGTTACTCAACATATCCGACAGTGATACACTGATGTACAGCGGTTTCCAACTGAGTGTCGTAAAACCAAAGCTAAAATAATCACTCTAGCCAATCACAAAGCACTCAGAAAATCCAGCGAACCAATCAAAACTTGAAGTAAATATAACTAGCTGACGCGAAGCGCGGGAAAACGTGTGCGAACGAGTCACGATTGGTTTTGGCTTTATTTCTGATTGGTTGAAAAAGTGGCGCGAGTTTTTTAAGCCAATGGTGTAGCGTAATTTCTTAACGACACTCATCTAATAAAGTACTACTTGTTGTTATTTATACCTCGTCACCACCCACGAGAGAATACGCCGTTCCACTGCGACCAGCTCTTGCAACCCGACCTGAGAAAATCAAGGGCACAATAGTTTCGTTACAATAGAACTGAGCTCGATAGACTTAGATAGTGGAACACTTAGCTCACTTTGAAAAGAGGGTATTGGCCTTAAAGCTACGTCCACAAGTGAGTTACGTGGGATATTAAAGCTGGGAGAGGATTAAAGGTAACAATTTTGACGTTCCGTTCCCCCATATTTGAGTGACTCTCACTCACCTACTCGATGAATAAACAGTTTTGGCTTGGCTGGGAAGTTGTAGTTGATCACATTATCCAGCATTGGGATGTCGATTCCACGTGCCTAACGAAGTACAGATATATATAAATATACGCTTCCTCTCATGTACAGTTTGAGTGTTGACGGTCTCATAAAAGAACAATTTAGACAGAACAGTACTTTTAGGCGTGCTTGTTGGAAAGTAAGTCCACGCTAGCATTGAATCCCACACTTCCCTTGAAAGAAAATAAGCCAAGAAAGGAGAACTAGGTACTCACAGCCACGTCAGTTACGACCATAACATTCGTCTTCTTGTGTTGAAACTTGCCAATGTTAATCTTCCTTGCTGCAAAAGGAAACAAACCAAGGTTTAAAAATTAACGTTAAAAGCGAAAGAAGTTGCGGAGTCTTAAACACACAATTTTCCAAAATGAGAAATAAACAGTACGTAATTAATTAATATGCGATGTCACGCAAATAGTTTTGTTCGGATTGAGCCTAATTGGACATCGAGAGATAACGACATGTCTCTAATTAGTAACATTTCATGCGCTAAACAATCGAATAGTTCGCTTTAATCGTTCATTTTTACTTGCTTGTACATGGCAAAACCTTGCTTAAACCATGTGTTAGGCACCATAAATAAAATAAAATTTTAAGTGACGCTTTCAAGCGCCATAAAAAAAAACGAAATGAGCTGACGCTGACAAAAACGACTGAAACAGGAAACACCTTCCTGGTCCGGCTCTGAACATCTTTACGCTGGGTGCTCAAAGATTAGAGAAATCCTAACAGAGGAGAATCTTTCTTTAAAAGATCACGAAGACCTTAAAAGACAATCTGTTCAGAAATCCTTCAAGTTCGCCAAAGATTTGATGAGGATTTCATCCAAAATTGAAATACATTTTTTTGCAGAATCGAGTCGTTGACGGAACCTTAGGAATATGCGAGCTACAAGATCCATGAAGATCTTTAACGATCTTTGGCGAGATCACGGAATCACGAGGATCCTCAAAAAAATTTTTTATTCATCCTCCATCCTAACAGTTCTGTTAGTAACTTCAGCGTTCATTCATAATCAACTCTGAACTGTTGGCACATAATACCAACAATTTTCAACCTTGCCCACTAACCTGCTTGGTCCAGGGTGCTGTAAACAAAAGAACATTCTATTCCAGCGACTTCTAGCAGCTGCAAATATACCGAGAGACGAAAAATACATCCGGTAAATATCGTAAGAAAATCGCAAATTCTGGTCTGAAGCTGGGTAACAGTTTCCTGAAGCTCGCCGCACAAACCATCAACCATTTTTTGGGAGAGTTCCCCCACCAGGATCTCTTGGTAGCCCAACACCCTAAAGATTACTTAAATAAAACTGTATCTAAGTCGCTTTGTTTCGTTCTGTGTACCTCTTTCAAGTATTCCACATGATGCTTCGTAGCCGTGAAGACAAGGGTCTGTTCAGACGGTTTGACCACGTTTTGAAGAATGTGCAACAACACAGCTGAAACAAAGCAAAGCAATGGAGTGAAACAATGCTTACGTACCTGTAATAGAGTATTTTTGAGCCTTTTATAGAAAACAATATAAATATGGTCCGTACACAGCCCCTTTTTGAGTGTTAACTCCTTCGATCTTTTTTA
>OMLO01005534.1_pt1 | contig 10622 bp, 5 predicted proteins | sample 1674811 | NCBI WGS metagenome assembly OMLO01 (sample SAMN06265003, study PRJEB25207) | coral metagenome | isolation source: Coral host | place: Mexico:La Bocana,Puerto Morelos, Mexico | collected 2008-11-13
TGTTTCATTTTATGAGAATGCAAATTACGTTAAATTGTACATTGTACCCGTTTCGCGAGATAAAAAAACAAAAAAAACAAAAGCATTTTCATTTTTTTTTGTTTATTTTGTTCAGCAATAAATGCAAATAATAACGTTCATAACGTTGATAAAGCTTCCAGAATATCAAAACAGGACAAAAGCATAGGCACCGTCCACACTAACTACATCAGAAAAATTGAATTTTTAGTATGAATACACGTCAAATGTTTTTTGTTTACATTGGGCCATAAAAAATTGAAAACGCAACAATCGCAATCATTTTAAATTGGTGTTTGAGGAAGTCCCAGGCCGGGAAATCACATCATATCGGAACGTCGTCGTTTTCTAAAAGGGTATGTTTTCCAATTCCTCCAGTCTAAGGAGAGATGCTATTTAAGTCTGTTTTCGCCACGGATTAGTGTGGACAATAAGCCTGTCCCTAGGCATCTGCACTTTCAAATTTCTCCGTCTTGGTGTGAACGACGGAAGGAGGATGGGGGGGGGGGGGGGGGGGGGGGTGTTCCGTATGAAAAAAAGAAAACTGGCCGTATGAAAAAGCAACTAATCTAACCGGTAAATAAAGAGATAGGAATAAAGGTCATTACGTAGGTTCTCGCGTGCTTACAAAACACCAAAGACCAAAGAAAAACAATGTGAGCATGTTTTTCGGCCGCTGGCTTTTATGTTGAAATGAAAATCACCTGTCATACGTCAAAAACTGATATTGGATGCTGCGACTGTTAAAAATCGCATGCTCCGATGGCTCAAATTATCGATCGAATATTCAATTAAGGAGCCTTGCAAGGGTTTTCTTTGACCGCACGGAGAACGGATTCCAAGACACGTGAGCAAATTACTCATTGCTCATGACGCTTCGAAAGACTTCAAAGCCCTATGAAAAATTCTTTTCACAGCTCCACTGCAATTTCCAAACGAACCACTGTTCATCGCCAAATGACGCCTTCGAAAGAAAACAAAATACCATGACAGAACTGAAAACTCTACTCGACCGACCGACGAAAAAAGTCGCTTGCTATGCACACAATCCAGAAGATGATAGATGCTTGTTTCTCCCGTAACACACTTCAGGCCCTTTGCCTGAACGGATTGCATTGGCCACCATTCCCGCTAACCACCAAATAAACGAGTCGCGATAAATCGGTTTCCCCAAAAACAAAGAAACATGCAAAAAAAAGTATCTTGGTAACACTTAGACATTTTCAACGGTCATAACGGTAGGCAGTCTGAATCTCAAGCATTGATTATCTTCTGGAAGTGTTAAAAAATATAACTTCACTTAAGATGCGGAATCCAATTATTTTTTTTAACGTTCTCGTTCAATGAATTATTTCTTCTTGAGGATAAGCCCTCAAGCCACCGGCATCACTAAGAACGCATGACTGGAAATAGAAGTGTTACCTGAGATCTCGGAAAACGGAAATATAGCTCGTTCAGTTTGGTGGTCTAATATATCGAAAGTTAGCTCGGTGACCTACCCTGATGTTTTGTGTGCAAAAACAATTCGCGTATTTCGTTTTTTTTTTTTTTAATACTGGGTCAACGAATTGGTTTTTAAGTTAATTTAGAAAAACAGAGTTTCAAAGGGTCTTTTAGAAGCACTGTATCCTTGCCATGGCAACCCTTAAAAATTAAACGATAATAGTTTTATTGACACTTTATTGTCATCAATAATCAGGCCAACTCTTTCTACTCATGATCGTTGACAGATAATACCGCGCAACCTCAAAGGGTCATAACACATGGAAAACGTTTATTGGTTCACAGGCGCCTTTCACAGACTAACTGTAATGGAGGAGAGATCCAATAATGCTGTGGTTTCGTCTTATATCATTTCTCAACCAAGAATTGGCATCATTAGTAACGAACAAAATATCTTCAGTTAATTCAATGAAAGAATATTCAAGTATGAATCCATTGACACATGCTGTAACACTGACATTGACACAGGAGTGTAATTGACTAGTGTGGTGCACAGTATTCTCCTATATATGTGTGACTAACTCAATATAATAGATTTCTTGTCCCAGTGTGACGCACACCGTATCGGTAAAAGAAATAATTGTTGTACCTTATGGAATAGTTTCAAGTTAGGTCAGTTAATGTAATTTCAGTGCTTTCCGTTGAAAATTGGCCAGCTGCGTAAACGCGGTGACAACGTGATATTTTTTATTAGAGTTTGTTTTTTTTAAGTTTAGTTCCCATTAATTGTATTACTCGATTTCGCTAATCGTTTATAATTCTCAATGATTAGTACACTCATTGTTTAATTCTAAATTGGAAATTTCCTTTTTAATTATTTTGGCTCCGTAAAATGTAGGAATATTTTTAAATGGCTCTACAAAATATGTTCTTTTGTTATATGGCTGAGAAATTACCTACTGCAATTGACCGAGGGCAAGCCAATTTATCGTTAGTCTGTGATTTGTGACATCCAAATACAAACTCGTGGCGTTTGAATATTCATTCAAATTGCACTCGTTTTCTGTTGAGCCTGCTAAGCCTAATAAGAGAAAAGAAATACTTTATACGCTTGACAAAGTTTGTTAATGGACCATTCTATAATGCCTAATCCCTTTTAAGCCTCTGAAAACCTTTCGCGAATTAAAGCTAATAACTGTTGACAATAACTCCATAAAAGCGTCATGCTCGCTCCTAGTTTTGGTTATGATTTTTTTTGACACTATAGGCAAACAACCTAACCGAGTACCTCTTAAAAATAAGACCCTTTAAGCACTTTTTGAGGAGATAAGGAAATAATCCCCTTTTGAGAATTGTGATATCTAACCAATTAAAATTTCAATAACTTTTGAGAATGTACTTTAATTTAAAACGTTAAACATGACCACTGTGGACAAAATGATATTGCATGCCGATAAATCCTCTGAAAGAGAGTGATTTAAACTCGTAGTGTAGTAATGTTAGTAACTATTGCTAAGATGCAATATATACGTTACAAAAACAATACAATCCTCATCATTATCGTTTGTTCTTATTCTGGATTGGTGTCCTCAACCGCAGGTTGAACATAATACACCAAGGGCACTACTTATTGCCCATGAATAATTTACGTACAATTAGGTTTTCAATTGAATTAAGACTATAAAGAAGCAAAGTGAAACTGGCTTTGAACTTTGTTAGTTACGAGCAGAAGGTCTTGATGCAATTGGTATGTTATCGAAACACGACTTGTAATATTCTAGTCGGCCATGTTATACAGTTTAAGTTGTAGATCTGTAGCGCTTTTGCAGGTAGTATCGTCTTTAATACCAGGATTATTTTGCTTACCAGGTAAACATTAGATTCTATTTCTTTCTTATATTTATTACACAGACAGAGCTCTATTCCAGAAAGTCTGATCATTGCGCTTGACTGAGAATTGAAACAATTCCTTCGTTAGAATTTGTTTCGAAGAAACAATTTGGCTTAAATGTTTCCAATGGCTTATATTACTGACAAGTTTCAAATGAACGCTGACCTTTCATCAAGAAAGTTAACTTGCATCAAGTCAGTCAATTGTAAATGTTATACATCTAGTAAAAAGAGGGCAATCCCAATCCACGTTCCCAGTTATGTCTCTGAACTTAAACGCACAAATGCCGCACCAATTTTTTTTTCTAAATATTACTCCCTAAAGAACCTGGTTAAAATCTGAAAGTTTATCGAAATTTAAATTATAATGCAGGCATACTATAAGAACTTCAACGCCTAAATTCTATTTAATTTATGGTAATCCCAAGCCACTTTAAAATTACCTGGCTCTGACGCATTCCCGGTCAACAAAAAAGCCTTCCGTGTTTTTGGCTTGAGCTTACTCTACAAACTAATTTAAAAAATTTCCAGTATATATCTATGAGCTTATTTAAACAGTTTGCAGTATTTATTCGATTGAAATTAATATATTTATATTCAATTTTATAATTCTTGGTAAGTCTTATTATTTTTTTTTATTTTGGAGAGTGGTTTTAAATTTATAACTAACCCGCGTTTTTTCGTACCTCGATCATCGAAACTGGCGATCTCTTGCGATTAGTGAACAAAAGAAAAAAAAACGCTGTGCTAGTTCATCATGGCGAGGAACGATTATAATAATAATAATAATAATAAAGTATGAATCATTTCTCTCATGACACGGTCGCCTGTGATGCAGTTCATGGCGTTTTCAATGTATATAACTGGTCCTCATTAAGCGACGAGGTTATCTGGTCACGCGTCACCTATAACGAACAATACCTAGCAGTGGTTGGTTGGATTTTAACAGCTGTGAACTGCCCTGCTCGCTGTCTCACTTAATCGTTCCCTCGCTGTTGTACAGCTTTCCTGTTGTTGTATTTCTGTATCATAAGCATCGAAGGTTTTGGAATCACTATCCTTGTTGATGTTGTTAAGGTGAAAAATTTCATCTATACATCCAATAATTTAGAGCGATTCCCAGTTGCGGGAGGCGCGATGGACGTAAAGTTAATATGGTGGACTCCGGATCAAGGTATCCGGATCCGGGCCCAGGCCAGAAACATTGCGTTGTGTTCTTGGGCAAGACACTTTACTCTCATAGTGCATCTCTCCACCCAGGCGCGCAAATGAATGTCATGTTGGGCCCCTTGGCTCATATGCAGACTTTACCTACGTTGATGTTCTTAAGGTGACATCTTGTATCTATATATCCAGTAACATTAGAGCGCTGTACAGTACTGAATTGAATATATCCCGAGACAACAGCCCTTGAGCTCAATCAGAGCCCCCAAAAAGGTTCACAAGTCACAGCACCATACAGCTCCGCTGACACGCAGATAATAACAAAGAAATACTAAGCGCTTGGGTATATTAGAAATATCTCAATGACTGCCTAGGTCAGGCCAGACAGAATGTTTGGCGCTGATACTTTAGCCAACACACTCCGCCATCCATAGCCTGCGACCATTTCTTTAGGCGCTATGGACTTATCAGTCAAAACATCACGCTGTTGCCTGGTGAGCTCTAATAGATATCTATACGTATCATGATTCTTGGTTGGGAACTACAATGGGAACGATTTTACGCTTGGAATTTGATGAACATTGTGTCATTGCCTCATAGATGGAGGTTTTTGGCTGTTATACTGAAACCACTGCTAAAAAATCTATAACAATTTAATTCTTTTTGTTTTCCTCAGCGGTTACAGATGTTTCTCATTTTTTCTCAAGACACGAGTTCCATTATCTGAATGTGCCTAAAGCTGGAACAGTTACAGTTGACGATATCTTTGATTGCACCTTTAAATGCCTCCAAATTCCTACTTGTGTTTCTGTGAACCTAGCCGCCACCAAAGAAACTGACGGAAAGCTTTGGTGTGAGATACTGTCGTCTAGCAAATACCTTAACCCCACGGAGTTTAAAGAAAACGGAACCTCGCATCACTTTTCCAAGGTGAGGCTATAGGTCAGTAGGAAAATGTAGTACATTGGATTTATGCGGTCACTTTCTTTAAGAAGCACACGGTTTCTGCTGTTGCGAGTCGCCAGGGTACCATTTATTCCAGGTTTGATTACTTAAAATCACTGCACCCAGGGCAATAGTGGCACGGGTATATTATGGCCAAATTGCACGTCTAGCTTCATACCTTCCCAGGATCCGAGGTTTGTCCAAGAAACCATTTCTTTCTTAAAGTTTTATTGTCTGATACGTTCAGGTACAATTCAACTCCTGCACAGACACTACTAAGGTGCTGCAGATGGTCAGTAAAGAGACAATCATTTTGAAGTCACTCAGCTATTTGTCAACTTAAAGTTGATTAAGGCTAATTTACCGCCGTATAACGAGTTACTGACGCTGCCTTGTTTCAGGGGAAAAAAGTCGCAGATTTTCCGCCCGCCTACACGTAGCCCAGATGATGCCCTTTTTAAACTCTTACTTTCTGCACTTTGAAGTCGCATGCGAATTTTGAATACTATGTGTTTGATTCACTTCCAAGCTTGAGATCTAAACATAGCTCAGCTTCAGTCTGAGTGTGCTTTCATTTCCTCTACAACGGTATCCTGATTAAACGATATGATTTTGTTGTCCCGTTGCCACATTGTAAAATCGGGCTTCCACTGTGGTTCTAATTCAAAAGTCAGTTAAATCAAGCAAAGCAAGCAACGCTACAGTAGGCTAAAAAGTGCTAATCATGTTATTTATCTGCGCTATCAGACACCTTGTTCTTCCGCGCCATGTCAGAACGAAGGCACTTGTGTGGAGAACGACAACGATGACACGTTCAAATGCGTTTGTGAGAGAGGTTTCAATGGCGAATATTGTGAAACAGGTGAAGTAATTAAACGGCTGATTTTTACAACAACAACAAAAAAAGGATGTATAAACGTTTTAAGGTGTTTTCACATAAACATAATTCTTGTTCTTCTCTTCAGCTGCGAGGTCATGCAAAGATATTTACCAGATCCACAAGTAAGTCATACATATTACACCGGACACGCGATGTTGTTGGACACCTTAAGGATATAGTTTTCATCCCATGTAGTATCCGTAATTATTTTTTTCTTTATACCATGGTTATTACCTCACCCTAAACTGCAAATTGGATTGGAAGTAAAAAGAAGTGTACGTCTCCGAAGGAATATGTGGCTATAAACCTTCTCCAAAGGAATTTTTTACACTTTGAAAGAAATTTGCGTCTTATATCATGCTTATCCTTGCTCGGATTCGTTTTTTAGTTGTGAGAGTGACGTTCTCGCTGCCGTTGCCGCTGTGATTTGACTTAACTCCCTCTCATATTAAACAGTTTTACAGTTAACCAGCTAGTAACACTTCGCTTTGGTCCAACACCAACATCTGTTCTGTGCCACGTGGGTGATTTTGGATGTGGAGATGGAGCATGGACGACTGTCATGAAGATTGACGGCAACAAGGTAATAATAATAATAATAATACTAATAATAGTAATAATAATAATAATAATAATAATAATAACAATAATAATAATAATAATAAGCTTTATTTAAAACTGAAAGATCGATCATTCCATTCCTTGGTAGCTACGTACATGAGTGTGGACTGGCCCATAGCAGTTTTAGTTCTAGAGAGATGAAGTTCTCTTTTGTCTCTCAAGACCTTACCGCGGAGGTCGGATCGTAATACAAAATAGCGTTGTAGAGGTATATACATGAACGCCGCCTATTGAATAAGGTTAACAGACCAAGCTTCTCTCTCATAAACTGTGTGCACGTTAAGTGATTTGTTCTCAAAATTATTCTCATCGCCTTATTTTGCAGCCTTTCTAAATAATTGCATTTCCATAGAATATGTTAATGTCCCTAGTGGTACCCAAAAAGCCCACAATATTTCAGAGTTAGATTTCAGCACTCCTGATTTCAGCAATGGCAGAAAAGATCAGGATTCCATTTCTCATTAAAACATCAACATCGAAGAAAATTTCCTCCACCTCAACAGAGCGCAAATAATGTCCATTTTAGACGGGTTTGCCGGGCCTTCGGATTGTTTCGACCTCTCCTCTTAAAATGGAAGGTAGTCCTGTGATTCGTGGCAATCGCACCTATTCTTAAAAAAAGCGCTCGCACCACAGTGTAAAGTTCAGAATCAGCATAAAATTACCAGTGGAGAAATTTGGAACAATATTCGGCTTTCTTCCCATGAGGTAATCTTCTCTTCTAGGCTTATTTGGGTCTACAGACGATGCAGCGCACACTAAGTCGTACTGTCCTAGCGGGGCATTTTTTTTCCCTTTTTTTTGTTTATCACGAAGATAAACACGAGGGAAGTGAACAAACAGCTACCTTTCTAATACAAGCGACAATCACCGCACGTATAAATATAGTGGATGTCGTTTCTACTAGTGTGTGTACAATTGATAATTCTCTAGTTATTTATCCTTTCTTTTACTCTTAGAGCACTTTTCATTACAACTCAGCATACTGGAGTGATAGGAAGGAATACAACCTTCCTGGAGGGGAGACTGGTTTTGACACACAAGAAACCAAGTTACCCACCTACTGGACGACACCCTTCTCCAAGATCTGCCTGGGTATGAAGATCGGCCAACAGATTAACTTCATTGCTATCAACAAGCAGGCAACCTCTCTGCACTCACTGGTTGCTGACGGCCAGTACCGAGCAACCTCACTGGGTCGTTACTGGTGGAAGAAGCTAATTGGTTCAGGGGCATTATTGCAACGTAACTGCAAGAAGGAAGGCTTCAATGTTATGAGCGGTAGTCACCGCTGTAAGGCTAGAATAGGTATCATTGGCAATAAGGAAAGAGTCTGCACTTCGTGTGATTCCAGAATCGGGTTTGGAACTGGAGGATATCCAGATAATTCCATTACTTGTGGAAACGCGGCGAAGCACGACAGAGATAATGGAGATAACATTATTAAAGCCATGGGATACATCTTGGTGCATTGAGATAAATAGGGAACTCAGCTATAATAACGCCAATAATAAGTGAGCTGGTATTTGTTTGTGCTGCGTTACGGGTAATATTTGAATATTTCCTCAACTGTCGCGAGCCTTGCGCCTTTGAAAGACTTTTCAAATATCATTGGTGTTTTTTGTCTTTATTTGTATATTAGAAATTTCATATGACTAATAATTTATCATAGACTGAGCAAATGAAATCTTTTTTTCATCAACCCGAGTGCAATAATTTGCAACCCCTACAGTTCAAAATCAACAATAAGGTGGCCTGTAGTCTGTCAGACACAATGAGGCAATTTTTTTTCAGTCATATTATAATTGACTATTATAATATTCTCCGTTTCTCCGGCCTTCAGTAAATTTGCAGGTTATTTCTCAGCACATGTACAAACTTCTGATCAATTCTCAGTTATCAGTTAAACCCCATTTGGTCCATGTTGTAAGCGCATGCCATTCTATTAACCAAAATACGTTAATTGTTTCCTGGCGTGTGATGGATGTGTTATACTGTTATTACTATATTGCCTCTGTATTTAACCATTGCATGGCACTCGACGGAATGTGCACTTTTTTCTGTGATAGTGTACTACAGTTTTTTTTTTAATCGATAGATCATGTGTAGTGATGTTTATACTGTTAGCTAGTTTACCGATACGGACACCGAGATAAATACATAGTTTCCATATAATCTGGTTCCACTTAAATTCATTATCATCTCAAAGTGCCACACAACAGATCGTTATTTGCTCGTTATTGAATGGTGATCAAGAATTATGGTATTGTATTGTATAATTAATGATATTGTGCATGATGTACAAACCAATGGTGTACAGACAATGGGCATGTCTATTCGAGTTTACACATTGTCATCTAAAATGAATGAGCCATTGTACAATTTCTAAAAGACCACTTTCAAGTGTGAACTTAAAACGTGATGCTCTTTTAATTAAATGAAATGTGGCTAGCAAAGTAAATTAGCTAGGTAACCTCTAAAAATAAGACCGTCCTCTCACACTTGCTTCAGTGATTAAACTTAGTCTGTTACCACACACATTTCCGGGAGTGTAGGGTTTCTACTGTATATATTAGAAGGCTTTGCTGGGTACTTAAGCTGGCGAAATTCAAGGCGTGTAATTGGCCCTTGGGCATCATGAAAGAATTATGCTTATCAATTAGCCAATCATGCTCGCGTTATATCGGCTACAAGTCCAAAGCCACATTACTTTATACATCTAAGCACTGAATCGGGAGGGACCAGTCATCTACAGTGTTTCATAAGGCATTGCTATACAGAGTTGACAGTATGGTAACCTAAATGTTTACGAGCTCGCGACAATACAGATTGTTCCCATCATTCCGTTCTTTCCGGTTCTAAATCCTAAGTTTACTGCCAAGATTTGGCGGTTATCACAATTTATTAAACATGTGAAATAAATTCTAGTTAATCAACAACTCTTGTTTCTATTTTGAGCTATGAGCTTTGCTTAATTAGCCAACCATTGTCCTCGGACGATCTCACGTGAGAATCCTGAAAACCATCCAATCGGAGCGAACTTTGGCATCTTGATACGTGCCTGCTAAACTCGACCGCTGTCTTTTGCTCTCACATGAGATAAGCAACAGTGTTCATTCTGCCAGCAAAAATTTTATTTCCTCCCTCCCACCCAAAAGCTCTTGCTCACCCATACGCAATAATAATAATAGTTACAGTTTGCCAAAGGGCTTTTCCAATAATCCAAAATTTAATTTAAAACTCATAGGGCTACTCAGTATTGCACTGTAGATTGTTTTGAACACTAATGGAACTCTTAGAATAAGTATCTCTTTTGAGGTTTCTTGTTTCTTTAATTTAATTTCCCTCAATGGACTTTATACCACACTTGAGGTGGTTACGATACGTCAATTTATCGAAGGAACAATAGTAGTTTTAGCGACACTAATACTTCACTTAGGTTCCTTACATGCAATTTAATTATACTTAATAATACTTAAATGAATAATATAAACATCAAGATTTTGATGTTGCTTGTCTGAACAAATCATAGAAATCTTAGAGAAGCTTGGTACCTCACCTAGGTTTTTGTTTATGTGTGTTAACTATTCAAATGAACATTAATGGCAGATCACTTTGCCAGTCCAGTCATAGATACTTTATATCATAGTTACCAAGTTAT
>OMLO01005535.1_pt1 | contig 10621 bp, 5 predicted proteins | sample 1674811 | NCBI WGS metagenome assembly OMLO01 (sample SAMN06265003, study PRJEB25207) | coral metagenome | isolation source: Coral host | place: Mexico:La Bocana,Puerto Morelos, Mexico | collected 2008-11-13
TAGCTCCGTTCACGTCTTTGATAGACTGAACGAAACTACATAGCCGAAAAGGAAAAACGCGGAATCAAGTGAGCGCTCATAACAGCTAAAGCAGCTCTCGACAGTCACTAATATACTTTGCATCTCTACCAGTCTTATAACCAATAATTGTATTTATTTTGTTTTTGGTAATTAGATTAGAACAAGAACTCCATTCGTTGAAAATGCAGAAAAACAGTGACTCCGTTGAGAAACTGACTGAGAATATCTCAAAGGTTTCCACAAGTTACTGTAAGTGTCGCCATGACCATTCTTCCTCTACTTTCCTAACATTTATCTCTACAGAATAAACGATATCAAAGGGAAAACCTCTTATAGAGAAGTCGCTGATCATGTTGTTTCTAGTGATTTTTGTGTTGATAACCCTGGCTTCTGCGACCGCCAACAATGTCAGCAGCAAACCAAGTGACAACAAAGTGAGTAGCTCACGGGCCTTCCCAGTGTGTGACTATATAATATATCAATCACAGGAGACAGTGTTTCATCGGGATATTCAAACACTGAGAAGAGAGTTGAAAATACATACAACGCGCAGCGGGATATTTTTGAGGAAACTCGAGGTAAAACTAAGGAATAAACGGAGAAGTAAAATCTTCAAAAATCTTCATGCTATTTTAGGCGGGATATCCAAACCACTTTCACGGTTGTGATTTTCTTTGTTTAACTTGAGAATTATTTAAGAGAAAAAAAAAACGAGAATAGTACAGGTGATATTGTCGATCGCTGGTAAACATAATTGCTGTTGAAGACTGACATCAAAATACTACTTCCTCTCACCTTGTTAGAGCTTGCACCGGCCTTCACAAACTTGCAGTGATGATTCTCTTTTCTGGCACAGGTTTCAATGTGTTACGGTGGACAGCCAGGGACAAATGGCATCCCCGGTATGCATGGCATACCAGGTTCCTCTGGTGCACCTGGCCGTGATGGACGTGATGGGGCAAAAGGAGACCAGGGCAGCCCGGGAAAGACTGGACCCCAGGGACCAACAGGTGCAGAGGGAAAGAAAGGAGATAAGGGAGAGTCTGGAGCCCAGGGCCCCGCCGGCCAAAAAGGGCAACCAGGGGATAAAGGTGAGATTGGAACTCCAGGATCACCTCAGCTTTCCTCGCACATGAACTGGAAAGAATGCACCTGGAAAAAGGACGACAACAAAGACTCAGGTGTGATTCAGGCAAGTGATTTACTTTACGCGCTTGCGATGTATTCAACAAGTCATATGCCTTCGTGTTCTCAGCGAGGGACATTATTATTACTTACAAGAATTACGTTACAAGAATGCTGGAAGTGACTATTTACAATCAGGTTATTTTAATTGATGATCATGATTATCTCTGTAGAACTGTGAATTTATGAAGAACTTCACCGACACTGCCCTCCATGTTTACTTTGCTGGTAACCTCAGGATTTATAACTGTGACGTATGTTGTAGTCGTTGGTATTTCACCTTCAATGGCGCCGAGTGCAGCTCTCCTGGCTCCATTGACGGTGCGTTCTACATGCAAACCGGTAAGAACCACAATCTTCACCGTCACCGCCATATTGAAGGTCACTGTAACAACATCCACAAGGGAAAGGTGCAAGTGGGATTCTGGGTTGGAAATTGCAACACTGGCCATAAGATTGCTGACGCGTACACAGGCTGGGGGACAATGTCCCGGATCTTCATTGAAGAGGTTCCAAAAGCTCAGCAGTAAACACTTAACACGTGATCAACTGGACTTTCTAGAAAAACCAGGATATAGCAAGGATGTAAAATTGACTTCTGTACTTTTAAGCGTTGTTATCAACAGATTCGAAATTATTTTTTAGTATCAGGTGAAAGTCCACAAATTAAATAGCTGTCTTTTTTTTCAATGTCATGTCTCGTAATATTTAGCTTACGACTTTCTAAAACTGATTAAAATAAGAGAATGCCTTAGGTACGACTAAACAGCCTTAAATAAACACGAACAAAAAAGGCAGAATTTTTTTTTTAAATGCATAAATATTCTTTCTAGTAACCCTGAATAGAACCCTTCTTTTCAGTTATGAAATTAAGCTCAAAATGTGATCTCGTGCGTTTCTGTCAACCGGAAGCCAGTGGAACGCCACACAATGCACGTTTAATGCCAAAGTCAAACTATCGCATGTCTTTAAATTCACAGTCTATATGTCTTGGTCAGTAAAAATGTGTTCCCTCACATGTAGTTGAGTTGACAAAGTGTTTGTTTTTAAGCTTGTACAATGGTTTTCAAAACTGCAATAAATTAAAACATATAAAGGAGGGAGCATCCACGAGATTTTTATTCTCCGCGACATTTTTCAAGCTTTAATGAAATACACACCAAATAAGTCTTAGATGATGTCTGTTTTAAATACTTGAAATGTAAGAGAGTCAGGTTTATCGAGTTATGATTCTCCTCATGCGATAGAGCGATGATGAAACGTTTTGAAACTGGATGAGGTTGTTTCCTTAATGGTCATAATAGACAAGATTTTGGAAGTGTATTATTATTTTACTTAATAGCAGTCAAGAATAATTCTACCGGGTACGTATGTGTCCGACTCAGTTCCCAATTGAAATTTCTACATCATTTCAGAAATAATAAAACCGATATGAAGCTTTCGAATCACAAGTACAGTTCACTGAATAAAAGAAAACAAAAAAGCAATTCCTTGAGAGTTATCTCCTTTCTAATAATATGTTGGAAGTTCCAACACTGGCCACAAGAATGCTGACGCTTACACAGGCTGGACGACAATGTCCTGGATCTTCATTGAAGAGGTTCCAAAAGCTCAGCAGTGAACACTTTTCACGTGATGATTCATTGGAATTTCTAGAAAAAACTGTATATAGTAAGATAGAAAGTTGCACTGCTGTAGTTTTACAAGCGTTTGTATCGAAAACATTGGAAACTTTTGTTTTCTCTGAGAAATGAAGTCCAGGAACATTACTAAAAAGCTCAGTGTCTTTTTTCATCTCAAATCTCCTTAAAAGAAACTTTTTTTACCACGAATTAAAGTAAGAGTATTTCTCAAGTGCGACTGAAACACCACTTTGAAATAAATCCCAATAAATGAGTACATATAAATATGTGTATATAAATTTTATTTATGGTTACCCAGAATTAAACCCGTTTATTCAGTTATAGAATAGGCCTTTAAGACTTTTATTTTAGGATTTTAAGAATAGGCTTTAAAGGAAGTCACTCCAAAAAACGTATATTTTTTGTGAACGCTAACAACACAACAAAAACCTTGCACTAACTTTACACACTCACCGAAGTTTTAGCCTCTAAAGTGCAGATTTTCCTTGTGAAATTCGTTTCCAAAGAAGCCCAAAATTCGAACGCCGTTGTCGCAATTTTAAACAGTACTTAGAAGCCAGGTCGCTTTTTTGTGACACAATTCCGTCCGAAAGATTTGTCCAAATGGCTTCCGACAAGCCTTCGAACTACCACTTTGGGTTATGGTTGTTCTTGAGCCATATGCATATTCTTTTAAGGCAAACATGCTCCAGACTCCAAAAAGATAGCATTAAAGATAGGTGGATAATCGCTTAGAAAATATAGATTTTGCTGACCTTGTGAAGTCTTAACGTCTTTAAGAAAGTCAGACTTACCTCGTATCTCTACTTCAGAGCCCTCGATAATTCGCTGAAAATACAAGTGAGACTTAAATTCCAGAAGCCGTGAAGATGGTGAAACATTACATTCGGATCTCCGAATGGCTTAAGACAGAGCCTACGCTTTCCCTGTAGTCGATGAACTACCAGAAACTGCCAGCACTACACTGAAGAAGAAAACAACGAACAAATCGGCGTCCATGCTTTTTATGATTCTAGGAAAGCTGAGGATGGGTTATTCCAGTTTATTAATGGCCTCTAGAAGGATCTCAGGGAATTAATTATTGATTAGGCAGGATGATCTCCTGAAGACTCCAGTTGAGGCTGTTGTCATGGGAGTTGCTACTAGGAGGAGAGTGGTAGGGTGCTTTGGGAGTTTTTACATTCTGAAGGAAATTTATGAAAGATTTTGCCTATATTTAGTTGCAGTCCCAGTTCGCTGTCCTTAGAAAGTTTGTTTATGCTCGCTCTCATGTCTTAGTTTTCGTAATTACGAAAACTACGATGGGTCTTAGGTCTTTCGTAACACCCCACCTCCACTTGACATTTTGGGTGGTCGCTTACGGACCTTACGGGAGGTTCGATTGTATTTTTCAATGTTCGTACACACATCGTAATGCCATGAAGCTTAGCTAAAAATTCAGCGATAACCTCATACGTATATCCCATTGAAAAGTAATATCAAATTATGCTCTCCTCTTCTGTATTATCGCTTAAGCCACGCCAGATAAACGGCACAAAAATGGCGCCTTTGCAGTGACGTTGACCAGAGCTAGTCCCAGGTTCCGGTCGCTTTCAGCATCAGGGTTAGTTACCAGTACTTTGAAATTTTGTTGTGTTTCACTTAATTTTGCTGTGTTTTAGTTTGCGTTTGTGTATCAGAAAATTTTGTTTTGTTTTGAAAAAGATCGTTGAGTATAACGAAATTTCGTTTTGTTCTAAAAAAGATTTTAGTGTTCTGTAAAATTTTGTTGTGTTCTCAAAAATGTTGTTGTGTTCTCGAAAAGACTGTTGTGTTCTCGAAAAGATTGTTGCGTTTCAGAAGAGAAATTAAGTTGTGTTTTGCCCCTATGGGCCACCGTACTTTCTTTACATTCGCTTTTACACCTAGTCCTCTCAAACTAAAACTGTTTTTATAAATTACAAATTTATGTCTTTTACCGCTACGACAAAATTGGGCCTATAGATTTCCATGACAAACAAGCCCCAACTAAAGTAAAATACTTATTACCTGCAGTACGCCAAAGTTTTCGGAATTTAGTAAATTCAATGTCAGATTGATTGAGGCCTTGAAAGCGTATTGTCCAAATTTACTTAGAAGCGAGTTCGCCTTAAAAGTATTCACTGATCACGAATCTCTTGAGTGGGTACTAACCCGAACCAAGGAGCACAGTGGTCGATTGTGGCGATAGGTCAAAGAATTCCATTGCAAAGTTCACCACATAAAGCTGATTTTGTTGCGTGCCAAATTTGAAACCGTTCCGCGCGCGTAAAAAACGTTCACACAACGGATTAAGTTTGCGGACAAATATCCGAGCATACTTCCTCGCCAAATGGAGGCTATTGTTCATTTATAATCCACTCGCGTTGCGTCGCAACATGACTGAATATTCCCCAGCTAAATAAAACTGGGAACTATCCGAGTGATATTCCACAAAGCTCACAGTTTTCCTTGAACTCCCAGTAAAATGTTCCCCATTCGGAAGGGATAATACCCGCCGACAAAAATCGGAGCAAATTTCGAGCACGTGGATTATACACGCGCAGACCTAAGAAGCAACCTGTGCGGTAAGTTAATAGAGATTGTAGGATTATTCATGGCTCATCATTTTCCTCAGTGATAGAGCCTTTATGTTGTCTACATGTTTTGGTAAATTATCAAACTCTTCACTATTTAATTCTGACGTTTTTGCGTCTGATCTGACGGAAGTCTTTTCAGTAAAACAAACTGTAGAAAGTGAATAATTATAACGAGCCAAAATCGTTTCAAAGTAAACAAATTTCATTGTCGGTTATTGTTAATTAGTCTCGATTTTCTAATGACTTGACATTTTAAAGTTATCAAACCACACAAAACCAAGAATTACTTCTTTCATTGGATTAAAGGAGAATTACAGTAAACAATTGCGCCAGAAGTGTCATGACTAAACTGAAGTTATTCAAAACAATAGATTCGTGTTCAATGGCGAAATGGTCGAGACAAAATTCTACTTCGAGGTTTGAATATGAAGAAAATGTTTCAGGCGCATTTTAAATAACAAAAGACTTAATGAAGTGTTTACAGGTATGATCGGTGTCGCTCGTTTTAAGTGCTTTTCATTGTCTTCTCTGCGGCAGTAAATGGTAAGCTTGGCGAGCTTGTGTTCGAAAAAATTCATAAGTCCTGTCGTCATAACCACCAAAAGAACGATTTCAGACACTAACAAAAGAATCTGAATCTTTAAATGCTTTTCCTCAAGCTTTCATTTTTGTTCCATGCCAGTCTATCTGGCAGCCCCGTCTCGCTTCGTTTTTTGTTGTGGTTTTCGTTTGTAACTTAACGGCTTTTAGCGAGGTTAATCGTTTCATTCCAAACAAATGGGTCGAGTAGAAAAGAAACGAAATAACAATCAAATTTCAGCTGATCACAGCATTAATTGTCGGCATTGTTTTCAGTCATTCTTGGACTGAGATTTCAACTGCATTCCCTGGTCAAGCCATTCCACAGCACATTTTATTGTAGATGTATATATTGAAAAATCCGCATAACATGTTGACAACAGCCAGTGTTGAAATTATTGCAGTTTTGATTTCGTCTCCAAGTCCGAGCTATTACCGTGATTCAAGCAAACGATTTTAAGTTGTATATGGGCTGTGATCAAAGCCATCGAGAAACATCAGTAGAATTTTGTACCCTCTGCATCTAATTTGTTCTATCAAAAAATAAAATTAAATAACAAACGTGCGGTATTTGCTGTTTTTTTTCCATTGCGACAAAACAAACGAAATCGAGTTTTGAAAAATGTAGCCCGCAGTAGCGAGTTTCTGCGATTGCTAGATCGCAATAAAATGTTCAATGTGCAACTATTCTGGTTAACTATACTAAATAAAATAAATCAAAATGAGTGAGTGCACTAGTGAGTCTCTCCGTTTCCTCTTTTCCGATCAGATTTTTATTGTGCGGATATTCTGATTAAACATTCCTAGAAAAAAAACATCACTTTGCAAAGAACAACAGAACTGCTGTCTTACGTATACTTCCAAAAGATGTTACATTAGATCTTTTTTTTGTTTTTGAAGATCCTTGTGTGTAGATCGAACACCATGAACAGTTTTTAAAGCCGTTGATGGCGCAACGAAGAGAACACACATTAGTAGCAAGAGAGCAGCTAACTATAGATATTCTCTGTAATCTCAGGTTTCTGGGCTAATATGTCGCAAAAGAAGTATTCCTACAGTTGAAATGTTTGCATTTCTGACTGAATATTCCTGTTAGCCTTACTTTTTGGGTAGCGATTTCTTTAAAACAAGCATTAAATCATTTTTTGCTTATCGTTAAAAAGACAAGAAATGATTCATGGCTTCGGTTTGTTTGATATTGCACGATTACATGCAGCAGGAGCAAAGTTGACAGGATAAAAACCTTCATGCTATTGGACAAGCGCACTACTAAAAAAACCGTTCTAACAAAGCCATTGTTTCACAAACTTGTTCTCACGAGAAGCTCGCCTGAGACAAACAAAGGAAATAACAAACAGTGCGGTCAGTAAGTCAAGGTAGGAAAATTTGCGAGCTGGGAATTTATTTTCTTCCTTGGAGAGCGTAACGATGTAAGTTTGTCTTACTGTTAATTTTTTGTTCAATTCAACACTAATCTGTCTGTTTTACTGTTTAGCTTTCTGTGCACACTCAGACGACCCATTCAAAGGTAAGTGAAATAACCTCGCTCCAATTTCACTAAAATAGTACGTTACCAATTTAATTCAATCAAGCACTTTGGGATAGATTAGTGAACGAGCATTCTTGATGTCGAATGATTTAGAAGTGAGATTTTAATTTCAATATTTTAATTACATTTAGGAAGTCATGTTTTATAAAGAGACTTATTTGCAGTATTCAGGTTATTTCTGCAAAAGTTTAATATGTTTCCGTTGTCAGTATTGTTCACATTAAAACACTAAGACCATCCGTTTATATAAAAAGACACTCCACATTTTGATTTAAACTTTAAAACAACAACTGCGCTTCCTTCCCTTTCTGGTAATTTATACTTCATTTTAGAGATTAAACAAGCGTGAGACAAACAAAAGAAATTAGAATTTTATCCAGAGTCTGTATTTTGATTTTGTTCCATCACAGTCGCACGTGCTAAAATCAATTATTATTAAGGACTCGACAACGGAGCTTTTTTTATTTTATAATTCTATTATCCGAATTTTTTGAGTACAGTCAAGTCACCCGTTAGACTTAAAAAACTACTCCGAAATTTCATCCAAAAAAAGGAAAGCAGGAACAACTGTGATTCGCGCTCATTCCTGAAAAAAAGTACTATAAACAAATAAACAGACAGAGCAAATGTAATATAACACGTCTTCTCATTGGAAAATAGGAGAAAACAAACAGTTTTAGCGAATAGCATTGCTCGTTAAAATGAAAATTAGAATTTTACGATCCATGCTGGTTCACCGTACTTGTTCTTACGCGAACCTCACACAAACGAACAAAGCGATAAAGCCTGTTGCATGACTAACAAACATGAGTTCATTTTAATTCTGAACGGTGAGGAGAAAGGACTATATCAGTGTGAGATGTAAGTGGACTAGTTTGTGGAGTTTTTTAGTTTTTGCGAATTAAAAATTGTTTATTCTAACATTAGCTCTTCTCTTTCCTGTTTAGCTTCATTCAGACGACACAGGCACTGAGTTAAAAGGTAAGTGATTTCATTTATTGCATGATTCGCTTGAGCAATTATTTTTTAGCTTATATTTCTCCGAAACCAGCATAATATAAATTATCAGTGACTTTTAGCTTTTGATCAAAATAAACAACACAGAAAACTAAAATAAAATGAATTTTACGGGTTTTTACGCTCACCGGCTTTGCATGGACACTTTTTGATAAGTTGTTTTTTTTATATGATACACACTACTTATATTTTTCAAGGGAAAACGGCATCAGTTCTATTTTTGACTGGTCATTTGGCTGTTTATGTCTGGAAGGAGGAGAATAGCTACCAATATGTAGCAACGGATCGTAGTAGAGGTTTAACTACTGATTCTTATTTTCGCTTTTATCTTCATTGTTGAATATGGGATGTTTTATATTTGATCAAAGTACTCGAAAACATAGAACATGAGCAAATCCAATCCACGGAATTTCTTCGAAATGTTGTTATTTTGCTATCTTGCTCGTTCCTTGCAAATAAGTATTTGATTTGTAATCTAAATTTTTGTCATTTCACAATGTTACTATCTGCATGTTTGACTCTGATACACCGAAAGCGATATTTAACAAGTAAATGATATCAGTGAGAATCGTTGTTTCGGGCTACACGCACTAACAGTCCGACCAATACTGTTGATTTTGTATTTCAATCAAAGGCCTCTTTGAGGCTACGATTATTTTGCATGATGAAGTCCCAGCTTTCCAATACAGTATACCAACGCATTGAACTAACTTAAAACATAGGTGCGCAAAGCGTGTATGTGTCTAAAGCGTTATGCATTATTGTATTGTGGAGTTAGGGCAGTGATTAAAGCGTGCTTTTAAGAGGTTTAAATAAGGGACAGAAGAAAGAAATTTATTTTTGCAACAAAGCCAAAATATTTTCATCTTTTCTGCTTATACTGATGCATGTACTTCATCGTGCAAAATAGTCGTAGCCTCAAAGAGGCCTTTGATTCTCTTCGTCAAGTCAAGTTGTGCATTGGTCAGCGGAAATACAAACAAAAGTTTACGACCCAAGGAAGGAAGGAGTGACCGATCGACCAAGCGAGTGAATTCGCGCTCGCTCACTTAACTCCTATTTTGCATTCTGCAAAATAGTCGTAAAAAGGATCCTTACAAAACTGAATAGCGTTAAAAGGTTCTAAAACGTTGTAAATATGTTCAAGTATCATAAATGCGAGGAAAAGGAAAGATCTCCTAGCCCGATATAACAAGGATTGGAACATAATCCAGATAATTTTAAAACAGTGTAGGCAAATGATTTTAAATACATTTTCAGGGAGCCCGTTCGCTTTTTGTCGCTTTCACTGGTGCGCAACCAGTACACAGTTCTAAAATACGATTTAACGTGAAACTTGTCAACATATGTCATTAATCAATTTAAAAATGATTTGACCAATGAGAGTGTTCAATGTTTCATCAATTTATACTGACGTAATTAGCTTGTAAACGTGTTTCAACTTGATCTTCTGATCGCCAACCAACAAAATGAAATGATACAATGATAGCAGTATCATTTTAATTCACTGCAGATTATTGCTGCTACGGTGGAAGGTAGGCTCTTCATCGACTAAGCTGTACAGTCCTTTTTTTGGCCTTGCCTGGGTTGGTTAATATAGGAGACATTTAAAGAAGCACTTCTTTCTAGCCTAATTCTCACTTTCTGTTTAATAGCTTCGTCTAAGTCTCTGATAGACTGAAATACTTCAACGGCCGGTATGGCCAAAAAAGGGCAACGCGGAATCAACTGAGCACCCTTATAGCTAAAGTAGCTCACTAGTATGTTTTATATCTCTACTAGACTGAGATGCTAACCAATAATTGTATTTATTTTGTTTTTGCCACTGAGTTAGATTACATCAGAGTATAGCCATCTTAAGCACTGGCCTTACCTTAAAACGAGCAGAAAAGAAAGTATAGAAAACCAGTGACTCAGTTAAGAAACCGACTAAAGAATATCTCAAAGGTTTCAACAAGTTACTGTAAGTGTCGCCATGACCATTCTTCTTCTACTTTATGTCTACAGGCTAAACGATATCAAAGGGAAAA
>OMLO01005536.1_pt1 | contig 10619 bp, 4 predicted proteins | sample 1674811 | NCBI WGS metagenome assembly OMLO01 (sample SAMN06265003, study PRJEB25207) | coral metagenome | isolation source: Coral host | place: Mexico:La Bocana,Puerto Morelos, Mexico | collected 2008-11-13
ATGTAAATTGGCCACCGTAACGAGTTATAAAGCTGACGTTTCGAGCGTTAGCCCTTCGTCAGAGCGAATGGAGGGATCACAATCTCTTTTTAAATTTTCAACTTAGTTGATATAGCCAAATTACCTTGTTACCCCCACCGACGCAGCACCACAGTTTCTTTAGAAACTTGCACCCTTTATTCATTTTTCTACCGTAAATTGAGAGGCAGAAAGCGAGGAAATTCGTTAAGGGCATTCCAGCCATGATCAGAGAGGTAAACTCGTCTGCAATTGACTACGGCAAAAGAAACACAGGATTACGGGCTATTACAGCGCCGAGCTACAAACAGCCAAACTCTCAGAACTTCAAAACACTAAATTGAATCTACTTACCTTCCATTCAATTTAAAAAGGAGTAGACTGATATAAAATTGCGATGATTAATCGTCTATGGAAGGGAAAAAAGGCAAAAGATTAGCCAATCAGATTCAAGGATTAAGGATTCCGGACCGCTGAGAAGCTCGAGAAGAAATTAAATGGAGACCTTTAGATCTGAAAACCAGGACCAGGACCAGGACCAGTTATAGCCGCGCACGCTTGCTGTGTATGCGCGCTAGGTCTGTCACGGTCACACAACCTGAAAAACGCGTTCTCTCTTCGACGAGTTTTGAAAAAGTCTCCCTCACGAAACAAGTTTTTTAGGTAAGTTTTATTTATTGTTGACAATGCTTTTATCTTTCAAAAGGAATAGTTCAGTCCTATAAACTGTAGTTTTAATATTCCATTTGAAACAAATAAAGAGAGAAAAGCTGTTTTTTTCGCTTTGGCACCGATTGTTTACAATCCAAATGTTGCATTTTGACGCGTACCAGTTCGAGGACAAGTCTGTAGTGCGAGTGCGCGCGTGACCAAAACTGCTCCTGATCCTGGTCCTAGTTCTCGGATCTAAAGGTCTCAAATGACATGAATACCCGTTACCTTGCGTGTCCTTGATTATTGTATAATAATTAACAATTAGTATCACCCAACTAGTGGACTCAATGCAAATTCTGCATTTTGATTGGCTACGCTACTAGAGGACTATTAGTAATAGTCATCGAGTAGCGAAATTCTTCCGTTTTATTCCCTAATAAGTCTTTCTTCAACTTGCATTTGCTAACTTTATAACTGCTTTTTCTGTCGACTAGTTGGGTGATACTAAAACAGTTAGACCCTTCGCCCTCAAGGGCAACGGGTCAATATCGCCCCATAGGCGGCTGTTGACCCGTAGCCCTTGCTGGGACTATGTAAGGTATACTTTCTACCAACTTAAATTAAACATGAGCACTAGGGTCTTCATCCTCACTGATCAGTGCACGGGGGCTGGTCTCTGGAACCGGTTCCTCAAACCTGCCGTCTACCGCTATCTCTGAGTACTTTTCCTGACTAGTTCTACCTCCTACGACGTGAAGGTCTTGCAATTTATGCTGTCAATCTCAGATATTTAACCTCTCTCTTGATCCTTATCTTATCCTTGTGAGAGGCGTGGTGGCCTCATGGTTAGTGCGCTCGACTCCGGATCGAGCGGTCCGGGTTCGAGACCTGCCCATGAACACTTTGTTCACGCTTTGTCTTCCGTTCCGATACTTTGACTTATAACCTAAGAGATAGTGATGGTACGCTTGGTATCCCACAGCCCCACACTAATTACTGTAAAAGAAGTCTTTCTTACAGCGGAGTTGTAATATGGAATAGTCTGCCCTTGAATATTAGACAATCGCTCTCCCTTAATCAATTTAAATCTAAGTTGAAGAGCTATGATTTTGAAAGTGGTCTTATATAAATTTTATTTTGTTTTTTATACACGGCTTCCTTGTAAAGCAAGTTTTTATCTTTTCTCTTATTCTTGCAGTTATTTACAATATTAAATTAGTTAGGTAGTTAGATTTATTTAAATTTAAATTAAATATTGTATAGTCCTGAAGGAAATAGCGTGTCTAAATAAAGATTTTACCTTACCTTACATTGCGTTGTGTTCATGAGCAAAACACTTAACTCTCACAGTGCCTCTCTCCACCCAGGTGTATAAATGGGTACCGGCGAATTTAATACTGGGGGTAACCCTGCGATGGACTAGCATCCCATCCGGGGGGGGGGATAGAAATATTCCTAGTCGCTTCATGCTCCTAAGTATTCGTCTCTGGCATTGTTGTTGGAAAGTGTTCGGCTTTTGTATTCCATAATCTTTCATGTTTGCAGCAGAATAATGAGAACTCCCGACGAAACTATAATGAGAAGTATTCAAATATTGGGAACTCAGCAGTTTCGAGTAGAGGTGAAGCAGGACTCGAACATAAGTTGAAAAACTCGGTAACACAAAAAATAACTTACTCTTCCAGATTTATCAAAAATATCTCAAACCATATACAAATGCACAAACCGTTTGCGGTAGACCTACACTAAACGTTTTTGAGCGGACTTTATGAGAGATCAATTTGCGAGCGAACCTATCGAGAACAATGCTGCATGTATATCAAATAAGCTATCCAATGTTAATCATGCAAAGAACAAGCTTCACAAGCATTATCGTGTATTTAGACGTGATCGTGAACCCAGCAGAATACCAATACGAACTCTGGAACGATTAAGAAACAAGAACAGAAAGGTTAGAGAATAAAACTTTTACAGTGCGACTACACACGAGGAACATATTTATCGTCTTTATCGTTGTTACATTTACGGTTGTCATTATTGAGAGTATCTGCTGAGTTCTTTCTGATACGAGGTGATGAATTACGTGACAAAGTAGCCAGCGGTCAGGTTGAGTTATAACTTCAGACAAATTAGTCAGTTTTACGTTTAATAAGTGTTAGAATCGGTTTACTATTAGTTTCAGTTGCTACTAAAGAATTCTTTATAATTTCAAAGAAAACTTCAAAATACTACTTTGCTAGAGCTATGAAACAATCGACAAAAGACAACTAAGACTTAACCATGTCGATTTCCTGGAGTTTACAACTCGATATGCCAGGAAAGACGCCCAAGTTCAAGTAGATATGCGTCTTGTTCAACCTTTGTTCTTCGACGTTCTCTTAGCCGTCGTCTTCGTGGTTTGCTTAAGCTCCGTAATAGTAGTTTAGGGTTAGTAAACGAAAAAAATAGATCATTAGCATTACATTTGGTGTCAAGTTACACAGGTGTTTTGCAAATTGTTCTTCTGTAACGCCTTCGATGGAGGGACACCGAATACCGTCTTGGGTTTTTCGCGTTCTGGTTGTATTTTTTGGATTAAACACCGCTGTTGAACCCAAGTACTTAGTGTTCCAATGGTCTCTGAATTTTTTATCCCCTTGGAATGGTTCCCAGCATCAGTCACGGCTACGACGCCAAACAACGTTGCATGTCAACGCGCCACGCAATTTTAATTCATCTGGCCATTCAGCTGGTTAGTACTTCATGGCCGAAAGCTCTGTTCCCGAGGGTAGAACCTGTAATTAGACAGTCTGCAGTACAATCAATACGAAACACTGAATCTAGAAAGGGAAAACCTTGCCGGATTTACAGCTCGAGGAAATTGTCAAACAGTAGCAGAAACATTGGAACAGCGACAAAAAACCACTCTGGATAGACTAGATTAGTTTTGCGGTAAGTGAGAGGTTTGTCATGGAACCAAAACAAGTGAAACCGGCAAGAATGAATCCTAAATGACGCGTGCGCTTCTGAAGAAACGGAGAGGGTTGCCATTATCCCCGCACAAAGGGAAAAATACCAAAGCAACTGTGTTAACCTTACGGAGCATAACGTGTCGATACCCAATGTGTGATATGCTACAAGCAACAACAAAGGCAGCAGCAACTGCAGCAGTTTACTTTGGCTTTCTTGCGTAAATACATGGCATTGCCTGCTCTAGCTAGGATATTATGAACTTGCACGATTTATCTTATTAAAATAATCTTACGTATTGAGACTAATTGTAATTCTTGAAATAACGAATACTGGCCACAGATAACTGAGTGATTAATTAATGTCGACCCAAAGATAGAGCTTACATCCTCGCGGATTATTATTGGCTAAGAATTTTGAATAGCTGTCAATAAAGTTTCATTGGCTCCCGGCATTGCGCACTGAATAATGATCTTGCGACATGATCTGGTAGTCATAGCGAACGAGTTTAGAACTTCGTTGAGAATAAACTTAAAACCAAACAGTATTGATTCAAAATCTTCGAAAAAATCCGAATTTATCGTTATTCTTTGAAAGAGTTTCGTTCCAAATTATTGCGCCAGGATAAATGAACCCTGATTGATTGAAGGCGGCCCATCACGTCGACATGACAGTCGAGCCACCTAACGTTTAAACCTTTTGTAGATGCATACATTTGCGTGACCATCTTGGTCTTGTTTCTGGACCCCTTGTGCACTCTGTCAGTGGTTTAAATACGGTCCCTCAGTCCTAGCACCCTAGCGTCTGGGGCCTTACCAGACGTATTTCTTGGTTTACTTCACTATTTGGCATGTGCGGCTATTAACCTACCAAAACAAGTTCCTAAAATCTTTGACTCCTCTAAAGCTCTCTGGCAATAATATAGCTTCCTAGTAAACAGCTTGTCTTCCATTTTTACGTCACAATATCATGTTGTTTTTTAAGTTTCATTACTTACTGATGTACCTAAACATATTTCGAGAAAAAACGAACCTTTAGTACTACAATTCTTCTAATGATAATCTCGTTCTTTCCTCCTCTAAGTTAAACCCGCCCTCTAAATAAAAGCAAAAAGCCCTAAGGCTTGTTAAGGATTTGTGTGCGGTCTATATCTACAGAAGGTTGTTATATATTAAACTTACTGCTTTTCGTTTTACCATACAGAAATGAACAACTTATTTTTGAGGTTATGCAAGGTCCCGGAAAGCCACGGCAAAATCTCGAACCGTATGTTTGCAGAGCTGTTTTACTCACGTATGCTTAAAATGAACAGAAGTTCCTTCATACTGGAAGTTTTAGTTACAGGAAGTTACAGAGTGGACGCTTCCTCATTTTTAGATATAGATAAACTAAAAATGGCTTTACGGGCCCGAGAGGTTTCCAGGGCTTTCGAGAAACCGACCCAGTAGTCTAAACATCTTGGTTTGTATGTCGTCTGCAGGCAATCATTCTAATGAACGCTTTATGATAAAACTTGCTCATCATCCCGTAACAGACTGGATGCAAAGCACTTGGCAGGCATGTTAGAGTAAAAACTGCTTTGATAAAAGTGAAACGATGAGGCCAGTCTAAAAATGCCTCCACTTTAAATTCATGCAAAAGGAACTGGACCTGAAACGGAATGTAACACACCACAAAAATTAGCACAATAACAAAAACCATTCTGAGTACATCGTTCTCGAGTTCAAATGTTTTGTTGTTGGAGGGAGTAGCTCCGCTGTTTGTTTCTTGTGAATCCGGTTTGTCGCTTTGTTCTTCCAGATTTTGATAAGTCGGACTTCCCTTTCGTTGCTGATATTTGACCTTTTCTTTCTTGCTGTCAACTGCAATGTCCACCACTGAGTCAATTTCATCGTGGTTTTCGCCGCCTGTCTGGCTTAACAAGCTACCTCCTTGCTCGTCGGTACACAAGGACTGGCGCGTGACGGACGAAAGGGCCTTGTTCTGCTCATCTCGAAGCTTCGCAATGACAAAGATGTGTTCCCTGATTTTCTTACTCACCAAAGCATAAGATATCGCCATTATGACAAGTGGCAGGGCGAAGTTGACCACAAACAGAACGAGTGAATAAGCATCTTGGTAGTGTTCATAGCCTTCTGGAAATATTTCTTCGCACGCATGAATCTCGCAGTTGTCACCGTACGAATTCACAACGAGGAAAACTGATGCGGGAACTGACAGCCCAATGGACCCCACCCATGTGACAATTATAAGACAGCAGATTTGCCGAGGAGTTGGTTTGGCGACCAGTGGCTTCACGAGCAGAAGACAGCGATAAACGGAAAGAATGGCTAATGTTGTTGTGATAACCAGCACACTGGTTATTTGCAGAGGAATCAGAATCTTGCACATAACGTATCCCAGCTTCCAAGAAAATGGCGGTTCATCAGCGTGGATTATGAACACCGTAGAAACCGTGCTGAGAATTTCAGCGAACGCCAAGTTGCTGACTAAGTAGTGTGCAAACGGTTTAGCACCGGGCTGCCTCCAGACTGCGCGACACACTACATAGTTCCCAACCAGTGCGAACACTACTATCAGGCTGAACAAGACTATTCGAATAATCCGTGATACTTCAGGTTCAGGAGCGTACAAAGGTGAAGTGCTGTTGGTGGCACCTGCAGCTGTTTGGTTAACGTTGTCCCTAAAGCATGACATGTTTAAAAAGTTCGTCGCCTCTTTTACTCAAAGATGTCTTTACCTTTCCAAATCTCGTCCAAACTGTATGTCTTGTGGTGACGGGGTCAACTTTGTATACTGAAACCGTCGCGTTTTTATGGAAATCTGTAATGCAAATAGTTTGTTTTTTGGAATGAATGGATCCTTTTCTTCCTTTAGGTACTCGAGTATCATTAAATGATGGCCTATGAAAAAGAACCGGATGCATTAATTCTGACCGCAGTGAAATGGCTCATTTGCATTCTATTAAGTAACGATTTAAGAATTTTCATAGGTTTATTCTACTGAAAAAATGAATTTGATATTTGAAAAAGGGTCACATTATTAGCAGGGAGGATCGATTTGCCTTCCGCTGTAATGCTTCAATTTTCCTGGAAATCATTTCGTGCTCTTATCGTCATGAAAATATAGAAACCTTAAAACCTGTTCAGCCGGATGCATTTGATCTTTGCCTCCAGCAAAAAGGATGGTTCATTTGCATTGTATTAAATAACCATTATACTTTTATTGTTTTACTTCGACGAGAAAAGAATATCTTGACCAAAAATAAACTCGGTGACACGATAAGATGCCTGTACCGTGAATGATACAGCAATATTTAACCCTTTGATATTTTTTTTCCTTTTGTTTAATTTTCTCGTTGGAAGCTTTCTTTTGATAAAAGAAACATCTTCGTCTTATTTTATATCGCCCCATGAAAATAATTTTCCAGCAATTGTCAAGCAATTAGAGCTCAGTTTGAAGGTCATTCACTGAACCTTCTTGAATTTTCTCCTTCATTTAGTGGGGGCGTGATATCTAAAATGCAGCTTTCCGGCCATTTCTGGCATAGAATGCGTCATTTGAAATAAAAAAAAAACTGTCGGTCTTCCTTTAAGAATTTCCACAATCACGATACATACTGCTCTTTATAGGCACACTTATAACACTGAAGACCTGGGAAGGGTAAAATAACACAATCTAAAATTAAATAATTATTTTATTTAAAAGACACTGCAAATAACAGGTTCAGTTTTAACGACACTGTAAGCTACAGAACGTGCTGTCGTCCGGATGAGGAGTGTCGGTTTCAAAGTCTAAAGAAATCTACCGAAACAATTTGTTATTTTGGTCCCATATTGATTTCCTGTCACCCTGACGGGTTGAATTGAGGAAAAAAAAAACGATTTTCAAACTGGTATGTTTGTCGTTTAAGTGATGAGTGCGCTTTGAAAAGACATTCAGTTTATGACTTTTGTGGCTTTTATGGGGCAGGTGGTAATATGAGGAACAGCGAGGAATGATATATGGGCAGTAGTTTGATTTAAAGGGGATCGAAATGAAAAAGGGCACAAGAAATATAAGTTGCAGTCAGACTGAATCCACTGCATATATCGAACGTTTTAGTAAAAAAAAAATATATGTTGTACTAAATGTCAATATTTCTATGTTTTTGAGAGTTTTTATTTATTTGGCGTTATCCGACAAAGGGCCGTAAGCTTTAAGCAAGGCGGGGAGGAAGAGACCTGCAGAGGAAATGAGTGCGTTGTTTTAAACATTCTCTTCACTCAAACTGCACGCTAAGCTACACCCTTTTACAATTTTTATGAATGTTTTGGTTGAATTAATGCACTTACTAGTCATTGTTTAATTCATATCTTTCACATTATTGCATTTTCGTGCTTCCAACCTTACATCTACATCTTTATGGTTTCTTTCGTTTTTCATTTTTAAAGCTGTGAAGACTTTTAACGTAGTATCGAAACTGTTCCAGAATATATTCTTTTGCAAAAATTGTTTTTTGTGCCGTGGATTAATCTATTTAACTGAGTCTGAGCAATATATAATCCTCCCAAAGTGCTAAACCTCCTGATGTGATCTACAGAGGAAGTAGTAAACTCACCCCCGTGGCTGACGGCCACTATTTATGAAGGCGTGTTATATTCACCAGTCTGCCTTGATAAACGGGCACTTCCTCATGAAGTGCAAATACGAAGTGGAACACGAACATTTTGTGGGTGGAGATATTTTCTGCAGGTCTTCTGTTATCGAAACATTTCACTCATCAGAATTGATTTCTTTTACTTCTTTCATTTAACCAGTTGAGCATCAACCTATCTAATCTAACTTAACATTAATCTATAGACTTTTTCCTTTCCTCGATTACTTTATTTTTTTATCCCGGATGAGGTCAGACGCCTTCTCTGGTCAATTTTGTATAAATTATTAAAGTTGCCGCCTAAATCCGCTGTTAAAGAAGAAAGCCCTTACGTCAGTCTTGGAATACGAACAAAGCGCCTGTATTCCAGTATTCCTCTCTCTTTCAAACACCAGAACAACATAGCCTTGAAAACAGAAGCAACAAACCCGATTTTGTAAGAACATGCTTCACGTTATTTTTCCCAGATTCTCAAATATCGCATTTCAATTTACATAAAATTACCTTATATAACTTATAGAAACTCGGATCATTACCAAAATACGTTTTAAACATGAAGGCAGAAATTTAAAGTGCGCACTTAAACATTGAGCATTTCTAAAAACTTGAAATACGTACTTTTAGAAACTTGAAATACGTACTTTAAGAAACTTGAACTGCATACTTAAAGAACTTGAAATACGTACTTTGATAAACTTGAAATGCGAACTTTAAGAAACTTGAAATACGTACTTTGAGAAACTTGAAATGCAAACTTTAAGAAACTTGAAATACGTACTTTAAGAAACTTGAAATACGCACTTTGAGAAACTGAAATACGTACTTTAAGAAACTTGAAATACGCACTTTGAGAAACTTGAAATACGTACTTTAAGAAACTTGAAATACGTACCTTAAGAAACTTGAAATGCGTACTTCAAAAAACTAGCAGTAGACTCTTAAAGAACCCTAAAGTGCGGATTCCTAGATACGTAAAGAGCTTAAGGTGGCTCCCAAAAGTTTTACGATCGCACGTGCGCTGGGAAAGAAGGTTCAAGTAATCTGCGCGCGCTCGAAGTGAATCGCAAAAGTGACAGTGAATTTTCTCGAGTTTCCTTCGGTGAAATTCCGTAAAATGTGGCAGACTGTTAATAAATATTTTACTTCAGTCGGAGCTCGTTTTCTAGGGAAATCTAGAAGACCAGTTTTTTGGCAGCAGTAAAAGACATAAATTTGAAAAAATCGAAAAAAAACTGCCTTTACAAACCCTACTTTTTTCGTGTTTAAAGTTCGTATCCCGCTGGGCGCAATGTGCTATGAAAATTTTAACATAGATGATACTAAAACACTATTTAATCATTGCTTATGAAAGCCATCTATGAAAAAACAAACAGAAAATAATCACAAAGAAACATGAAAGAAAAAAACTTATGCTCAAGATTGACAACGTCCAGCGGAATAATAGTCCAACAGTGTCAAGTCCAAAAGCAATCCTGTCGCCACGAGTATATCACCACGCCCATGAATGACAAAAACAATTGAGTCAATTTCCCACCCAGTTTCCCAGCAAATCCTGGGAAATCTCCCATCCTAAAGGGATAAAAGCAACAGAAACCTCAGATTCTCCAGCTTGTGTCCATCTCCTCCTCTACAGGGCTTGAGAGGGCTTTTTTGGAAAGTTTAGTCGCGAAAAATATAACAACAGAAATTGTATGGATCCATCGACCATATATCTGATTTAGTGAGCGAGCGCGAATTCACTCGCTTGGTCGTTCGGTCGGTCGGTCGGTCGATCCTTGGGTCGTAAACTTTTGTTTGTATTTCCGCTGACCAATGCACAACTTGACTTGACGAAGAGAAAAATGGCGTCGAATGGTTCGGCAAATGTGAAACACAGTGAAGCAATGAGTGATGAGATAGTTACTGCTATGTCAACAGCATGTGGTGCGAGCATTTTCGTATTTGAATTATTTTAAAAAAACCTAGAAAGCATTTGTTGTCCTAGTTACGAAATGAACGCGGGCTCCTGGCAAGCATGGGTTTATGCAATACATGAATATCGAGCAAAATAATAAATTATTATAAATGGAAAGCACTTATTAGAAAAAGAAATAAAAACACGTCGGAGGGAAAAAAGAAAAGAAAAAAATTCGTGCGTTTGCAACCCCGAGACTCGAACTCTCGCCTTTCACGCTTTCCTAGCTTTCAAATACAGTATACCAACGCATTGAGCTAACTTAACACATAGGTCCGCAAAGCGTGTATGTGTCTAGAGCGTTATGCAAGCGTGATTTTAAGAGGTTTACATAAGGGACAGAAGAAAGAAATTTATTTTTGCAACAAAGCCAAAATATTTTCATCTTTTCTGCTTATACTGATGCAT
>OMLO01005537.1_pt1 | contig 10619 bp, 10 predicted proteins | sample 1674811 | NCBI WGS metagenome assembly OMLO01 (sample SAMN06265003, study PRJEB25207) | coral metagenome | isolation source: Coral host | place: Mexico:La Bocana,Puerto Morelos, Mexico | collected 2008-11-13
GTAAGTCATTATCTCACTGTAGTAGAAGTTTAAAAAAAATCTATCGAGTAGAAAATTTTCGCGCGAACGTCCTTAAGGTCCCTAATGTCAAAGGAAAGGGGAAAACACCAACTAGTATCTACCTTACAGAACGTGCTTTATATACGACTCCTTTACGAAGTGCCTAAGAATTAAAAAAAAATAATTTTGCCCAGTTTGTTTGCTTAGGTCTTGATGAACACAGCTAAACGATTTTAACCGATCAAAAGCACTTTCTTGTCGTTGGTTTTTTGAATCTCAAAGTTTAAATTTCGTAACCTGAAATATGGGTCAGTTTGGTGCACGGTCAAACGCTCATCTTACACAGAAGCTGACGTAGTTTGTTGTTCCGAAGACAACAAAATATTTTGGCGGAAAACTGAGAAAAGAAAGGAGGAAAGAATTCTTGCCGGTGGCCCAAATATAGTCAATCGTTCCAACAAAACCGGGGAGCCTGGAATTTTCATGCATTACTTTCCCAAGGAGGAAAGTTTGTGGCACAAGTGGACGCAAAATCGAAAAGATATCCTGCCGAAGAAGTCGTCTTGCTTGTGTTGTTTTCAACACAAGCCGCTGTCTTTAATGAATACAACTGGAAAAGCTATTGAGTTAAAAACAGCTTATAAAAGGTTCAGTACCAACACGGATTGCTGTTGCGCCCCATGCGTCTCTGAAGTGTATTTGGACGGCGGTTGTACACATAAAAGTATACATTCGGGATAGTCGAGCTCAGGAAGAGTGTTGAAGCGTGTGCTGTGTGTACTGTTGTCTTTCGCCTTCGTTTCTGCCTTTTGAGGCTTACGTTTGCAGTTTGACACTACAAAATTGGCGGCGAGGATTTCGAATTCAGTTGAAAGAGCGATTCCGCCTTTTGGATATAACAGGTAATGGGTCCGTTACCCTCTGGAGAACACTTGTTAGTTCTTGTTGATTATTGCAGCAGGTGGATGGAAACCATCATCATTGTTTGGATGCCCAATTTGCAAGACATGCCAAGAGGCAGAGGGCCGACTTCAGACACCTTAAAGCAAGTTTCAATTAGTCCAGCAAATCTATTTGACTTTCCGTAGAAGGAAGAAAAACATAAAACGAATTAATACAAATAACCAACCGAAGAGAGCAGAAAACTAAGAGGAAAATACAAAATAGACGGAAAACTAAGCGGCTTGCCAAAATGCTGGAAATGGGGTTCAGAGAACCAAGAATTTACAAGTGTACTGGACGATAAACTAGCACTAAATGGACATGAAAAGATAACAGAAAATACCCCCGAAAATATTGTATTATCGTTTCATGAATAAATGAGTTAAAAAAATCTTTTTGGGCTGTATTATCTCACTGTTTTAGTATATACTTAGTATATACTAAAACAACTATTCACCTCAGTGTCGGTGAATAGTTGTTAAATATATACTCAATCCATTACAGCACATTCATGAGCTTGTAAAAGTTCTTTTCAAAGTCGTTCTTTGAACTGTGTATATATCCAGATGTACGACTCCATCCAGCACATACAGCACATACATCTCTCCTAAAAACTTCAATAGTCACCCTCACAAACCTACTTGATAAGCCTCTCATTCAATGAACCTATGTGACACCTATTCAGAGCTCATTAACCCAGGCCTGTTGAATTCATAAATAAACAAAGTGTTCTAGTCCTCCGTCCTATACTACTGCTGTCAAGGATCGTCATTCCAATGCATGTTGATTCCGACTATGTCGTTGGAAACTATCTCATGCCTTGAGTACAATGGACTTGCCACCATTTTTCTTATTTTGTCGGCCTCGTTGCTGCCTAAAACTTTTAAGTCAACACGGTTACGCAGGTTTTCCATAGTTTTGTCGAAAACAGAGTTATTCATGAGCTTGTAAAAGTTCTTTTCAAAGTCGTTCTTTGAACTGTGTATATATCCAGATGTACGGCTCCATCCAGCACTCTGTGCACGCACTTCAGTTTCATGCCCTGCTTCAGATGAAACTGCAAGTTCTCGTAATGCACGACATATTTGTTTTTGTTCTCAAGTGACAGCAGCAGCTTCTCGCTGTCCAGGGGTTTTACCTCCTTGTCTCTCAAATTCTTTTGGTAGTCCGACATACAATCGGCTTTCACGACCTCCGGTGCCAGGGGGTTGCTCTTGTGTTCTTCATGAAGTTCTGCTGGATATTCAAGATCCATCCATTCTTTGCGTTTTTTTTCTTGAGGATTTCTTTCTCCATTTAAAACCCCTTATCGGGAGTGACTTGCTAATTGCCCAGTCGTAAAGGTTGTTCAGCGGATTGATGCGGATTACTTTTGCGTATCTCTTTCTCATCATCGAGTTCCGCACCGGATACCCGTTTCCATGAAGAGATACATTCCAATATCTGTCAGGAGCTGCAGCTCGATTCCCGTCTTGAGTCGGATGTAATCCGTACTGCTGTTGGCATAGGTTACGGAAGTTCTCGATAACATCTGCAGCAGTGCCACGTCTGTTTAACGTACAGATCGTGGTAGTCTCCCAGACCATCTGCGCGTGCTCGTACTCTTCGTCTGTTATATATGTCCTCGTCGTTCAGCTTGCTGTAAAACATCTCTTTGTCCGGCAGTCTTGTCTCGCTGAATCTCTCCCATGAGTTCATGTACTCGTAAGGGTAGATCCAGGCTTTCTTGCCAAAAGTTCAAGCTGTCAATGAAACGCAACCCGCCGACTGAAAACGATATTTATTTCTCCTTGTTGTTAGCGATGCATTTAAGCTCTTTCTGCAGCTGCGACATCGCTTACACGAATTGGTGCGCTTCCTGCGTAAGTCTTGTCTCGAAGGATTTCTTCGCATTTACAGCATGCGTTGTGCGCGGCTCCGCGATACCTGCCCGTTATGTGGCAATGGTTCTTTAAAGTCTTTGTAGTTTTGCTTCATCAAAAGTTATGCCCAGAACAAACATGTTTCCTGATTGTTTTTAATCCATTAGTCTATTTTTATTTTTCTTTTCTTTCTCTTTTTGGCCCAACAAATTCTTTTTCTTTTAGTGCCACGTAATAACAACCTTTCTGCTTTTGGCCGCAATAATGGCCTGTATCATCGTCGTGGACGGGTATTTAGTCTAAGTACTGACCTCTAATCAATTTTTTTTTTACAAATGTGGCATTCAGTAGCGTTTTTGTGTTTTACTCAGTGCTCTGCTGTCATCGCGAGTGGCTTAGGAGTAGCCAGACTTTCTTTTATTTCAACTTCCTCCTGCAGAATAGTGTTGAGAAAGTTCCCCACCGCATCGTCACTCCTGTATCGTCACCGCATCGTCACTCGCAGTCGCTCCTCATTATTACTAAGTAATAATGCCCGCATGGTTCATGTCATTCTGTCTTCTTGGTGTAGCTGACCTTCTGGTCTTCCACGCGATCACATCGTTAAAAATCTCTGACCAAAGCCTTTAAGTCCGCATATATCACGTACGGCACCTTCATCTACTTGTGATGACTTTGGAAAGAAAGGGTGTTTTTCCCCTCTTCCTGCAAATGAATCCTTGTCGGCCTGCCATTCACACCATTGCAGTATTTTTTGTGGTCCGCCCTTGAGAAACAAGCCAAGCACATCATGCAATAGTGATTACTAAAGCGCTTACTCTTTTTGCAAAACAATAATGCTGAATTTCCCCTGACTCAATCAACATTAGGTTTGTCCTCGGCATCTTTGCTTCTTTTTTGCTTGTCCTGTGCACAACCACACAGCCAAAGGTTTTTATTGCGAGTTTCTGTTTTGCGCCTTAAGCGTGTCAACTTGTTTTACTAGCCGGTTGGGAAATCGATTCCTTTGTAGTTAACACTCTTGCAAACGCTAAAAGATCATTATTGTTTGCATTTTTCTTAAACATCCATTCTCCAAACACGAAGCCATTCTCCAAAATTATTTGAGCCAATCTAAATACGTCAAAATAAGAAGCAACCACAACAGGTTTTAACGCTTTAGGAAGGTTTTGGTTTTCTTCCTCCGTTATTGGGCCATAAAACACTTGCAGAACATCTGATAAATATAATGCGGCTGCCATCTAGGCGTATATACCCTTGCAGAAATTTCTTTAAATTAAAAAAAAAATGTGATACTTTTATGTTATTTATGAAATGTTTTCTGTGACACATCCGCGCATAAAGATTACAGCTTCACTGGACTGCGAAGTATCACACTTCGTTAATATTCTGCTTACGTTACACACATAAATAAGATACGGGTTCTGTGACACTTTTGGTACAAAATCTCGGCGACCAGAGAGAGGCGAGATTTTGTTCGGTATCGTTTCCGTTCATACTACCGAAAACTGAAAGAAGGAAAAAACACTAAACAATGTTGAACAGGCACCACAAAGGAAAATCTAAAAGCGAAGAATACCTAGATAATAGTTTTTCAAAGAAGACTGATAGTCAATGCACATTTAAGAGGGGCCAAAAATGTCACCGTTTGGTGTAAAAATGTTTGAAATTTAACGGTCAGATGCAAAAGCCACAACCCCATTTTAACCCCTATTGAATTGTGCTTTAACTGAAGGTAACGGATTTTAGACATCACTCAGAGGACATCAGAAAATGAAATGGTAATATAATATTACCATGGACATTGCTTCGAAGTTGGATGCGATTTTTCAAGGGACTGGACGTCTTCGGTAATAATTATTATTTAAATTCAGCTTTAGTGGGAATAATGACCGGTTTTCATGTGACGTCATTATTATAGGGCTGTGAACAGTCTAACTTGGGTTCGTGGGATACGTAAACTGGCAAATTTGGAATCGAAATGACCCATTTTTGTGCATTTCTCCCGAAGGAACACTTGCAGAGAATAAATGGTATATTCAAATTTTATTCCGACACTCGAACAAAAGGTGCTACATTGTGGCCATCCCATGTAAATAGGAAACTTTGTCTTTAGAAATTATCTCAGTTAAAACTTGATGCAAATGACTGCATTTCTTACCATAACATATTCTGGACTTTGTTGGCCGATGCTAAAAGTTGAGGAAACTGCTTAAACAGAACTGAACTAAGTACTGAATTAAGAAAAGTCGCTATCACGTCCAAAATATACTTTCTGGTATAACACAAACTAGAAACCAAAGACTAAGATACTTTATATCTTGTTATGGAAACTAATTATAATGTTAACATAGATGTAAAGGCTGCATTACAAAAAATTACATCCTTTACAGGCTGTTGAGTATCCACAAATTAACAAGCAGTTATTTCTTGTTTCTCTAATGGGACCAGGCTCCTCTTGGTTTGTCACATTACAGAACAACCTTCCATGACAGCAATACCAAACTCTTTTACTTTTGTAAAAGCCCATTCAATAAAACATGGTTGTTTAACTTCGTTTAACTTCCCTTCGACCTCGTGTAGCCTCTGCTGCATATCTCGCATCACACCCATTCGAGAATCTGCGGCCTTTCGGTATTCCTCTGGTATAACACAGACCAGAAACCAAAGACTAAGATGCTTTATATCTTGTTATGGAAACTAATTATGATGTTCACATCGAAGTAAAGGTTGTATTACAAAAACTTACATCCTTTACAGGCTGTTGAGTGTCAACAACTTAACAAGAAATTTAATTCTTGTTCCTCTAATGGGATAAGGGTTCTATTGGTTTGTTACATTACACGGCAGATCTTTTCTTTGACAGCACTACCAACCTCTTTTACTTTTTCAATAGCCCATTTTATAAAACCTGGTTTTTTAACTTCTTTTAACTCCTCTTCGACGTCGTCTAGCCTCTGCTGCATATCTTGCATCACACCCATTCTAGAATCTGCGGCCTTTCGGTATTCCTCTGTTAAAGCCTTCTGCTGAGCCTCTATCTTCGCCTGCATTTCACGACGCAGCTTCTCCTTTTCTTCTCTGTGCCGAGCCTCCATCCTCTGAAGTGATTCTTGCCTCTTAATTTCAGCTTGTTTCTCCCTCTCCATCTGTTCATCGAGTCGTCGCTTTTCATCCTCTTGCTTAGACACTAAGTCAGACAGCTTTTTTATCATCTTCATGTTCTCTTCGTTGGTTTTTTGTACGGCCAAGAACTGGTTTTTAAGTTCTTGATTTTCTTGTACGAACCGTTCTTTTTCTTGCTGTGCTTGTTCCATATTCGCTTCTATCATGTTGTTCATCTGCTCTCGTTGAGCCCGCAGTTCACCATCCATTTGTTCGCGGAATTTCTGACGCTCTTCACTTTGTTTTTTGCTTAACATTTCCATCTATTTTTAAGAGAAAAAATATACAAGCGAACTTGCAGTTAACTCTGTACTGACTAAAATTACTTCGTAAATTATTTTTTCATATTTGAGAAATTCCATCAATTCCCGGAAACGCATAAGAAAATACCTCTCTTTTCACTGCACGGTTTTCTTGGCGCAACTGTTCTTGCTGCTCCTATTGGAGAGTTTTTTTTAAAAAAGCATGATTCACTCATCAATTGTACCTTTATTATATGTAGTATATTACGAAAATGAACAATTATGACTAGTTACATAGATTAGAGAAGATAAAGACAAATTATGTTTAAAACGGCGACCACACAGCGGGTGGTTACCAAGTCTCCCGAGCCAGTGGATATAGGTGTTTGACAAGATAAAAACTAACAACTGGCAGTTCTATGCGTGTGTGCTCCCTGCATCCATAAAAGCGGACTTATCAACAGGACGATTGAACATAAGTTTTCCAAGCTAATATAATTCATCGATACATATATAATGGCCCAGAGTAAGGACGCCAACTCTACCTCAAGTCTCTGCTTCTCCTGCTCTTGATAAGCCTTAGCTGCTAATTCTTGTGTCAGCGCCTCATCATAGTCTTTCAATTGTCTCAGCAGTCCTAAGTGTTGTTGTTGCTCCTCCATCAGTACCTGAAGTAGTCCCAAGAGTACTTATAATTGACTTTTATTAATCAAGGAAGGCTCCGTCTCAAAAAATATTCCGTTAAAGATGAAAAAGGTATTCATTTAATCATAAAGTAGTTTATCACCTCAAAGCAAAATTATTGACAATCAATGAAATGCTTCACTTCCCCGACGACACAATGCAACAGTTGCTTAAGGAAACACCTATCCGTGTTAGGCCACTTAGCTGGCCCTTAATTCTTGGGGCAATGGGATTTAAGAAGAAAGTGCTTTGTTAAATACTTTTCCCCAGTACCGGAGTATTCTAAATGTCGGAGTACATCTGTCTGACTCGTGATGTCTTACTATTCTTATCTAAACTTTACAACTCTTTCCTAGCCTCGAAGAATGATTTTGCTCGAACAGTACGTGTTTTGTCAACGAGTAAGATCGACTACTGATCGTTCCTTGGACTTACTGGATGAAACTCGGAAAACACTGCAGCAATGACGTCTTTGGCACCGATTGCTGAGTTGTGGTACTCGTCCTTAATCCGATTATATCCGCCAATGATGTCATCAAAAGAAAGTTTGCTTCCTCCTTTTCCCTGAAGTTGTTTAAGTACTGGGTCCAAATGTGTCTGTTTCAGCTGAATGAGGAGGTCATTGCAGAACTCTCTAGTTAAGGTCGCATTCTTGCTCTGCCACATGTTGAGCCTCTCACCCAATAACTCCTAATTAAAGATATAAGGTGCATTTCTTTCAGAAAATCCAAGATTGTCCAAAAACGCATTTCGCGTTTCTTTACTAAACAGGTGAATCCGAGATCACTTGCCTTTCCATCAACTGAACCGAAGAATGTTTGTCCAAAGAGGATTCTTCGGTTTGCTTGATATAGCATGATCTTAGTGATCTTGGATTCATCTGTTTCTCAAAGAAACGGAAAATCCGTTTTTGTGCTTAAGAATTTTATCTTGGATTCTTCAAAGAAACGTATCCATAGCTTACAACAAGCCTTGCGGTTCATATTTCAGTCTAATTCTTTGCATTCATTAAATCTTTATTACTATTTTTTTACTACTAAATTTATTCAAAGCCTAAACAAAGAAAATGGGAACATAAAATGAAAATTAATGTGTATCTTTAATAGTTTTTTTTGTTTTCATTTTTCCCCTTTCATTCCTTAACATGTTAAGATAATAATGGTAGTGTTTATAGAGCTTTCTTTCATTTCCATATCGATTACCCGCCCTGTGGGAAGTAGATAAATGAATGAATGAACAATCTGACAGTTAAACTTTGAGCAATAATATACTCAGCTATCAGTTAAACGCCACACTAACCATCTATAAATTCCAACTCCGTCTTAATTTATCTGCTCTGATAATGATTTACCTCTATTTTTTTTATACTATTTATTTCCTACCTTTAAGATATTTTTCCCGAATAATTATTTTACATTTTTCCATTGAGTTATGCTATTCGGGTGACTCTTTGAATCTTGCTTTCTTTGTTTTGATATCTCACCTTTAGCTTTTTAAGGTATTTCTCGATCGTATTTATGGAAATCCCAGCAGTGTCAGCCACAAAATGATTCTCGCTGTTCTCCAGTGCTTTTTCATGACTTCTACGTAGCTGATGGTTATTACATGGCAGTTCATCTTTCAGTTGTGTCGTCATTGCGACTTCGTAAGCACCTAATGCGTCTTTTAAAGTAGCAGAGCATTTTGCCTCTACAAATGAATCCCAGGCGTTCTGAACATTAGGGATGACACCGGGGGTGTTGATGGCATAGACGTACAGCTCAACCAATGCTGCGAGACCTAACCAAGCATGAATTAGAACCTTTTGAAATGGTATTTAGTGCGTAGTGATACTTCTACAGGGTTCAAGGAAGAATTTGAACATCACCGAAAGCTAAAGAGTATTTGAAAATAAGCATAAACTATGAAATAACTATTTACGCGAAAGAGTTGCTTAAAAAATTTTACAAACGATAAAAATTCATTAAAAATTATTGCGTTTTATCGCAGGCTGTAGCAAGATGTTCCTTGACATGCACTAGATCACAAAGATATTTCACTGCAAGGGCATATATAGATTTAATTACAAGAAGGGCCACTTTATCTTTATCTGAAGGGTAGCCCAGTCAGTGTGGATTAAACAAGGCTGGTGTAATTTGAGCAATATATGAAGGTGAGCAGTTTGGACCATAAGGAAATGCAACTCATAAAATCCTCCGCACTCACCTTCTCCAGTAACGACTTCTCCGTTATTAAGGCTGTTTTTAGGAACCAGAACGTTCCACAGCATACGTTTGAACTCCTCTAAACCCCTGAAGAATAAAGGATTGATGTCTCCTTCATTGTCATTGATACTTTTCATCTTTTCCGGGTCAACTGTTGGAGAGGGTAAAGTGAACGCCTCAAAACCGGGGAAAAAGCTTAAGATGCTTTCGGCTACCTTCTGGCCTTCTTGAGCGACAGCCGATGAATCTTGTACCTTAAAAACCTACAGATGGAACAAAGCGATAGCATAGGCGCTATCTATCAATACGAACTTTTGAACTTAAAAGGAAAAAAAAGCTTGACTTGACGAGAAACACGCCTTGATCGTTTTAATAACTATATGTGGTTTTTATTTTTTGGTTCGTTAACTTTTGTTAAAATTTTCTTTCTTCCGAGTCAATAATTATTGACTAAGAACAAGCCTAATCTCTTGCTATAAGGACAAAGTTTTAAAAAAAGTACGTTTAGGCCCTGTTTACAATGAAACCAGGCGCCACTAAACATGCAATCGCATATTCCAAAATATTATTTAAATAATAATCCAAAAGTACTTGATATAATGGGTGGAATTAAAAATGCGTAAGCAGATCTGGATTACGGAATGAGAAGGCCGTAAGAGCGCTAGAGAAACAGGCAAGCTGATTCGTCCATATCATGCAGATGGCTCAAATCACGAGTTAGTGCTAGAAACAATAATTATTGCTATACTAAAAGCTGAAAAAACGCTTGGTTAATGGTTCTAGCATCAGAGAACCCATTGTTAGTCACTATTAAGTCATCATCTAGTTGGTCACTTACGTATTTACGTTTTTCCGCGTTTGAAATGGGGAACTTTACCTTTTTTAAGAAGTATTCCTTTATGTTGCGGCAGTCTGTTGGAATAGCTTGCGTCACGTCCCTAAGCAACCATATGAAGTATGGAAAGGTTTTGTGGAAATATTCTGAGTCACGATGCTCTTTCCTGGTCCCCTGTGTCTTGGTTGATCGCATCTCAATTCGATGGGTTAGTTTCACAATAAAACTGCATTTGGTTAAAGGAACATAGCCTGGCATTTTAGAGAAATGTCATCTAAATCTACAGTATTAAAACCTGAGTGTGTTTCTTTGAGAAAAAAAAAAAGATTAGATTTTTAAATCATAAATGTATTCTGTGTTTCGCTACTATACAGCTAATGCAATATCATTCAGATTATGGCACATCAAAGGAAACCAGACCGAGGAGACCCCTTGCCCGAGGTAATTTTCTCGAAAAAAAACGCAACTTCATTCTTCTCCAAAAGAAGAATAGAACGAAAATTGCTGCAAGTTGCTTTCTAACCATGATTTCAACCATAGTTGCGAAAAACTAGATAGCGCTTTCAACAACTTATCGTGTCCTCCATTATACATGTAGGTTTAGATAACGTTTTTAAACGAGTGGAAAACGCGAAGCGTTGAAACGAAGTTTGTTGTGTGGACTCCGATATGCAAATGTGTCACT
>OMLO01005538.1_pt1 | contig 10619 bp, 6 predicted proteins | sample 1674811 | NCBI WGS metagenome assembly OMLO01 (sample SAMN06265003, study PRJEB25207) | coral metagenome | isolation source: Coral host | place: Mexico:La Bocana,Puerto Morelos, Mexico | collected 2008-11-13
GGTGGCTTACACATGCACAAGATTATGTTATACTGAAAATGTCTGACAGACTTTGCCAAATTCTGTCATTGCAGGGGCAGATCCAGGGGTTTTCTAGGGGGGTGGGGTAGGGGCAAGTAATTCATGGTAGGCCACGCACATGGTCTTCCTGCAGTTTGCTTTTATTTACTTCTGTTTGCTTGCAGTTAGCATTCACATACTGTGTTTGCTTGCAGTTAGTATTTTATTTTTTTCTGTTTGTGGTTAGCATTCTTTTTCTGCTGTTTGTTTGTGGTCACATTTATGGGGCGAAGAGGAAGGTGACTATATAATGTGTCCTACCATGAAGTTCTCCACATAACTAAGGAATGGTGTGACTGACTGGTGAGGTAAACAAATTTTAAAAGTGAATACGAAAAAGTCTTCACCTTGGGGGCATTGTGTCTTGGATAATCGCTAAAAACTAATTTGGTTTGCCCTCCTGTCAACAAGTCATCTTGGTGTTCTACAAGCATTTTGTGTTGAAAGGAAGGTACTCTGTCATAAATAAACAGTAGTCTCCATTTGGCATAAAAATATGGTCGGATATTTGTCCAAAGACATTATCTTATCCAAGAGGGAAGCTTGAGCTAAAACTGTGTGCTTTGAGGAACAGATAATGTCCAAGGAAAAATACCTGAGCATATTATGTTAATTATTCTTTAAATGTTTTTCACAACAAGCGCAGTTTTGAAAATTGGGAATATCCCTTGAATGTTCGCCAGTTTTAGACCGATTCAGTGTGAGGGAAAATAATAAAAGGGAAAATATTATAATTTAAAGGAACTTCATTTACAGAGCACCATTCTCCATCAATTGTCCATAGCATTCAACAATCCTAAATTCATGGATTAGAATAATATAAATATTCTTACACATTTAAAATACAAATAATTAAAAAACATATTAAAACCATACTAATCTAATAAGAAGTTATAACTTATAGTCATATATCTAGCTGAATATTTACTACACTATTGATAAACAATCAAAATATAATGCAAGTATCAATACTGTTCAGGCTTGTAACAACAATTACAAATTGAATGCGTCCTGCCTAGACTGAAAATGCACCAAAACTATTGTGATAGTGTCCTTTAATAATGATGAAATGATTTAACACAACTTATCGTAAATCTAGCTAAGGAATGAGGCAATGTTAAGTATTTGGTCAGACTTATATGAACTTTTACCCTGACACATACATGTAGACTGAATTCCTTTCATTTCATCCTTGATGATAGTAATTTAGAGGACCCAAAAAATTGCATTAAAGAGGATTAAAAAAAAAAGGCTTACTTCAATATTTAGCACTGTCGCTGCAGGCATAAGCAGGCACATAAACTGCAACCTGAGTGGTACATTATATTTCAACAACTTTTTGAAGTCTGCTGATTTATTAAATCAACATTTGGAAAACAAAAAAAGTAATTGATACAATTACAGTATATAAATATGCTAATAGGCTGATCAAAAAGGGCTAAATATGAGATAAATGTACACTTTAATTAGTGATGTAATTTTTTAAAATTTTTCATAGAACAATCTAGTTACAGCCTGTGCTGTAAAATATTCATAAATGAATGAGAAGCACTTTTTGATCTATTCAATCACTGTCTGATATTTTTAGGTGCTGTCACACACATCAATTTTCCAAGTGACTTATGCATTTGTCCTTGAATTGGCACATAATCAATTTTTTCACCATCAACTGCTATAGTTCCAGGCTGGCTTGTGTCAGGCTCCAAACGGAAAGCAAATGCTCTGATGTACTTAACATGATGGCTAAGAACATGAGATCCATCCTTCATTTTTCCAAACAGGTCCAAAAGTGCCATTCGGCCTGTTCCTGATCTAACAAAAAAGATGCCCATCAAGCCATCTCCAAACTTTCCTTCAGGGTTTGCCATAATGTCAGTTCCGAGGTGACTAAGGAACACTGGACAGCCAAGAATGAACTCGCCTTCTTCAACCTGCCAACTGGGTGGCAGCTCTGAACACAAGGGAGGAAGTAGATGATCTACTGGCCCTTGGCTTAAAGGACTTGCATTACTGTCATAAATTTTTGCCTTATTTCCTTGCCATAATTCCCTATGATATGAAGTGGAGCTCACATTGTCATCCAATGTGCTCATGCAGGCCACTTCACCAGGGCTGGAATTAAAAGCCAAGTTATCTTCTCCATCATGAACAAAATGATCCACTGGCAAATATGAGATACGCCCACGATACCTACGCAGGCCAATAATTTTTGCTATTGTGCCAATAAGAAATCTGGTCTCTCCAAGACATCTGTATTTCTCTGACTCAATGTCCACATCAGAGACCATTCCCCATGTCACTGAAAGAAATGCATACATCTTTTCTGTTGGTGTTACCACAGAGCAGATGTCTAAATCAAGTAGATTTCCACGTATGACTCCAAAAATTGCACTTGTCAAATCAAATGGCTCCCTGGCAAAAGAGCAACAACAATAAGTTTGACTCATTTGTTAGCAAAAGTACCCTACTACTAGGTGATACTATGTTATTGTAGCCGAAGTAGATGAGCCAATCTCCCACACTCAGAGCACTTATGTTATGTTATTGTCTTTTTACATAAATATGAACCAAGCTACAAACTATGACAACCTGGTGGAAAAGAAAATCCTGAACCAAGAAACAGGGAGTCCATCACCTATTATATCATAAAGTGTTACTACTACAAAAGGATAATAATATTCTGAACTGAATATTTTTGAATTAAACGTTTGCTTTGATTGGCCCAATGGTGTTAGGAGAGCCCCCTGGTCAAAGTTAAATATGCCATACTGTAAAAACTCTTCTGATCCTTCAGACAGAAAACCTAGAAATTTGACCTACCCAGTAGCATGGAGAGCAGAGAGACAGAGCGCATTCCCAGAACCTGTTGGAATGACACCCAGGGGAATCTTTATTGCAGTCTCCCAGTCAGGACGCTTCATCAGGCCATTAATAACCTAAATGCAAAACAATAAAGCAATGAGTATCTTTGAGTCTTGAGGCTCACCAGATAAAGGTATAAGGTTAAGTCTGCATACAAGCTAAATGGCCCATCAGGCCAGCTCTTCTCTCCTGTTTCAGCAGCATGAAGGGACTGCATGTAGGAGTACACTAGTCAATTGCTGGGTCATGCCCCAGCATTAGACTCACACATACCCACTTATTACACACCTGGGTGGAAAGAGGCAGTGTGAGAGCAAAGTGTCTTGCCCAAGAACACCTACAATCTCCCTGGCCAGCGCACAGGAGCCCAGACCACTTGAAACAGAGACAAGCACACAAACCATGAGGCCACCTTGCCTCTCTCATCAGATAAGGTCTGTTGTAATTCAGTGGAATGGAGGAGCAAATGGCTCAGTGCTGCTGGTACTTAATTGCATAATAGTACAGCTACACAGTCAATCACAGGCTACCCCCACCCCCCAAGTACATGCATATTTTCAGGCTGCTACTGACATCAATTTACAGGTAAAGAGAAGGGTACTGGGAAATTTAATGCTGGGGTACAGAACTGTAGCTCGGCAATTGACTGGCATCTGATCCAGGGGGGGAGTACAAATACTCCAAGTCACTTCATGCTACAGAAACTGGGATAAGCTCCAGTCTGATGGGTCACTGGGCTTGTATGAAGACTTCACCTTTATCTACCTCTTATTGAAACAGTCAATTTCATTTGCCACAGCAGGAAGCAACTAATGGTTTATTAAAAAGCAGTCAGACTAAATTCATGAAAAAAAAATGGTTCAATCATGGAGACAGACAAGTGATAACCTGAAAATATCAGGTGAGACAAGTTCTCTGGGTATACACTACCTCATAGACTAGACCATCTCCAGAGCAAATCACAATCCCATCGACATGAAGAAGGTTTATTGACAACATCATCTCTACTGCGTGACCAGCATATTCTACATAGTGGAAAACAAGATTTAATAGTTACATGGTACCTTGAACAATTCCAGCTTTGAAAATGAAATTGGTTATGTTACCTAACATTTACCTGATTTATTAACTTAGAGAGGAATGTATATTAACTCAGAAAGGTGGTTTAACAAGGTGGGAAAAATGTTTCTCATTGTATGTTAATTTGCACAGTGTCCAAACCCGATTCAGGGCGGCCACACACTTCAAATTATATTAAAAGCACCATCACAAATTACCCAGTGACATGAGCGTACAAAAATAAATAGGGAAACCTGAAAGTTGGAAGCAAAAAGGACCAGAAGGAATCCAACAGTCTCTGATTCTGAATCTGTCTCTTACTATGAATACCAGCCACAAATGTCAAGACTAACAGGAAAGGATACATTAAGTAACAACATATGAAATTTATAAATACTGTGAATGAGATCACCTGTGGTCACTGCATCAAAATCAATGTCAGCTTCATTCAGCATTGGCTCTACTTTGTCATAGAATGTTTTGACACTTCTCCCAGATCCACTGAATGGGTTGATAAGTATCAGAAGTTTGCGGGAAGATGGCAAAGTCCCATCTTCTGCAAAACAGATAAATGAGAAGATAACTTGAAGTTCTTAAACAGTGGCTTTGATTGTCCCAGGAACAGGCAGGACATGAAATTGTCTGAGGGCAGGGTTATCAAGAATAGCCAGGTGCCAGCTGGAGAAAGTCAATGTCTACTTCGTGGAGGAGGGACATCAGGAGAATAGGGGCAGGAGCCAAGAGAAGAAAGGGAAGAACTGGGAGGTCTAAGAGGGTGGGAATTGGGAGAAAATGCAAAATGCTAATATTTGTCATCGTCATGTGAGTACAAGGAGCAAGGCTGAACACAACGGAAACATAAAAATTTTGTTTAGTGGGTTTGTTAAATTTGAGACAAAGCAATTGTTTACAAATTTTGTGTTTGGTTTAGTCTCACTTAGTCTGCGAATGCAGACGTATTTCCGGCTGTCGCTTGTCTCGCCAAAAAATAGGGTCTGCGAACTCGAGCCACGAAATGATTTCCATGACATCAAAACTTTTGTTTTAATATTGACCAATAAAATTCACTGATAGAATATGACAATCGTGTACACATGCAACGTCACAGGAACCGGTGATCAATTTAGAATTGGAATTTTAGAATTTTGGAATTGCGATGAGCGCCGTCGAAACACTGAAGAAGATTTTAACTTCCGAGGCTTGTTTTCTTTTCAAGGAAAAAGTTTCAAGTGAAGAAAAGATAAGGTGTTTGGAAAAAGTGCAGTGGCAATTTACTCACTAATTCTGTGTGCAACTGAAGTCGATCTGTCCATTTACGTCAAAAGTGATCCTGCTGCCATTTGCCGCACCAGATGTTATAATCGTCTGCTTCGGTATAAGAGAGCTTTAGACAGAGTCAGTGAAATTGAAAATGAAATCAAACAAGATTTCACACACAATGGCCCGTTCTGAGTCAACAGACTCATGCACTAAAGAATCAGGACAAAAGCCAGAGGCAAATAAGAGCTTAAAGTTCGGAGATGCAAATGTTGACAACAATCCATCCTAAAGTATCACGTCTGCTCCGAGGGCTGGAATTGGTGCCTTTCCTTCTGCAAGCCCTTCCCTGCCTCCCGCTTTCACTTTTGGTGCTGTTAGCCCTATTGCTCCAATAGCCATGTTTCCATGTCGTGGTTTCCTAGCTCCAAATGGCTTGCTTCAAAATGCTTTTGGAGGAATAACACCAGGTTTCATGAGCTCCGTGCGCGATTTCTGTGTGTTACTTTTTCAGATATGCAAGGTGATTGGTCTATAAGGGCTGATGTCACGGAAATTGTTTCGTGGCTCGAGTTCGCAGAACATATTTTTTGGCAGAGACAAGTGACAGTCAGAAATACATCTGCGTTTGGCAGTCTCACTTGACTGCCAATTGAGACTGCTCCAGTATTTTTTCCGAGTCATTTCCTGAAAAAGAAACAGCTTTTTTTTCTTTCTTCTTCCTGCTTCTTGTACCTGTTCAATGCCTCAAGAAGACTTTTTTGTGCCTTATCTTTCACCAAGTCTCATAAAATATTATCTAAATTCTCAAAACTTTCTACCAGTTTAAACCACAGAAAACTTTGTAATGTTGATGTCAATCATGCATCTGTCCTCTAATAGTTTATAGGCGAGAACCCATCAAAATGCAAGAATAACTTGGGTTATTATATAAAAACATGTAGATAGATATAGAGGATATTACATGGCCGCGCGGGGATACGAATTTTATCTTCGAGTGGTGAAAGTATCTCTCACGAGTAGTATCTTCACTGCGCACGGTGAAGATATGATTTTTTTGTAAATGGAAAAATCCTGGTATTTTATCAGTATCTATATAATAAAATAAAATATTAGCCAACAACAAGGTTTGTCTCTGGATAGGTTGCAAATTTATTTCATGAATATCTTTAATTTTCATACCGTCAATGATGTGAATTTCCTTTATTTGCCAGCGATCTTGATTTTTTTGGATTGATTGTTTAAAAATCTCCACCGGATTTCATATCTGAGATGTATATTAAGATAAGTCGGCTATCACCAGTTGATCATTGATTTGGATCTTAGATATTGCAACAACTAACATAATGTAAACTTTAAGCTTCAAAGGAAAGCGAAAATCAAAAATATATGTATAATTGTGTTTAAAACTTCTTTCAAATTAGAGCAATGTTTTCAAAACATCGTTTGTGTTAAATGTCGCACAAATTCCCTCCTTTTAAGGTTTTGCCTTAATCAACAAACAGTCGGACACAAGTCTCGTGACTTAAATCTGTAAAGTGATCTACCGCTACCTGTTCAAAGATCTCCCTCTCACTACCTTACACACACCTCAAACGTCTTACTCGCTGAAAAAAAATCTTCAAATAATTGACTTCACTTGATTACGCAGTCATCAAATCTTACCTTCAATGCTAGTGAAATTCTTTTCCGGTTCCTTGACCAACCATAAAATAGTTCGAACCCATTTTTCAGCTACGGCTATGTTCGTTTCTTCGCCGTCAGAAGAGGTAACTTTAAAGCACGTTTTCTGCCGTACCCGTTTCTTTTCAGAATAGGGACAGGAATACACTTGAAAATAAGCGGCAGGATCACCCTCCGGCCCGCGGTAAGCCCTTGTACCGTAAATATCAACTAAATTTATTGATATTGATGCTGTGGAACGGTGTTTCCCAACACACGGGCAGCACCTCTCTGCGCCCTTAGTGTAGGTCAAAGATTTCCTTGACAGGCTTACGAAGAACAGTCTTTTTGTTGGCACAAGTTCAAATTGTCCGCTAAGGATCTCCGCTTCTGTGTTCATCATGATCGCCAAACAACCGGCTGACTTGTCACCTTCGAAGATTTGTAAGTTATATTGGTCAGCTGAGTCGTTATAAGGAGAAGGGTCATCTTGTCACACACCTCGAAGTGTACTTCATTTTGACAACAAGCGCTTTGCCGGGCCCTTCCAAACACGGTTGTAACTTCTTTCTGTTATAGGTACTATATTGTAGAGCTTGGTTTGTATTTTATTTCATTACAATAAGCTCAGAGACTGCACTGTAGTTAATGAATGGGTCATCAATAATCAAAGTGGCTGGGGAGTGGCTGTAAGCCAGTGAACTCGGATGTTTACAAATTTTTCTCGCGCGCTGATTGGCTCGTTTTTATTATCATTTTTAACACTCGGGCTTGCACTACTTGTTCGTGTCAGACTTGCCTTTGAAAACTTTATTTTTTGCCGGCATTTGACCAGTTTCGGGTCTTGCTATTGTAAAAAAACAAATAATTGACAGTTTTTTAAGCGTCTGTCCTCTTATTGAAGATAAATCATAATCAAATTTGACAATGTTATGACGCAATAATTTATCAGCAATAAGAGGACAGATGTATAAAAAACACTGAAGTCAATTTGTTAAATTTACTGTACCCAAATTCGGCCAACTGACCATGATATATCGATATAGTAGCCGTATTAAGTCAGTGCTTCAAGAGAATATGACCACTCTATCCCAGGACCAGTTAAATCGACCGTCGAGACTTAAGACTACCTGACACTGAACTGCGCGAACATTGATTTTGACCTGCATGGGCTTGATTACGAATGGCGGACACTTCATTTTTGAGTTCCACGGGCCTAAATTGCAAAGACCTTGGTTTTAAGTTAAATTGACGAGCTAAAAATTACAGCAAGCGTTGTTGTTTTGCATCGTCAGTACAACAGGGGTCAACATCTTTCCCTAATGCGACGGACATTTGTTTTTCTCGGCTCCAGGCGGCCGCGGCCGCTAACCTCTGGTGCAATGTTTCAAAATGGCGGACAGGCCAAAGAGAGAGATTAAAGAACCAAAGCGATTTTGCAAAGAATACTCAGCATACACCCCCGTTAAAAAGGTCAAGACACGAAGCAGGGATACAAAACTGTATGATATTAAAATCACGGAGGTTGACAAACCCAACAAGAGATTGAAAATTCACTATATTGGCTACAGCACTTGCTTCGATGAGTGGAGACCCTTCGGGGACGATGAAGGATCTGAATATTTTCCGTTCGTTCGTAAAGAAAACCTGTTCATTCCATCGGAAAAATCACTTAGGGATAGAACACAATTATTTCACTGTCAACTGTTTCGTGAAATAAAGAAAAGCCTTTGAAACTGTATAGATTAGTAAACTGCAACGAAAATTTATCGGACGGAGTTTAGAAAAAAAAAACCCACAAACTAGCCTGAAAAGTGTATTTATTCCGACTCTTACGGGGGACAACTTTACAGATCTAGTACGTAAACGACGGCAGATTAATCCCCGAAGCACTTTCTGAGCTTCCCGATTCCTCTCCTACTGCTTTCACGCTTATAAAACTGGACAAAAGCAAAACGAGGAGGATATAGCTGTTTTGAAAGGCCATTTGACGAGGTCAAATCTGCTTTTTGTTCCACACTTTACACATCAAAACAAAGGAAATTTGTTCCACTTTTTGATTATGGCGGTACATTTTCAATTTGCGCCTGCGTAAAAGAGATATCGCCCAAGACTCTTTGCTTGGTCGTGTTTTGATCATGAACGCCTTGTTAATTTTGACGGAACCGCTCGGGAAAAAGGTGAAAATGACGAGAGAAAAACTTTACTTTAAAGTAAGAAAATATACAAAATGGAAAGCAATAATATTATAGTTTAATATTTCGGTGGTTCATTGAGTACTTTTTATACAGAGAATCAGCACGATGATATATGGTTCGAAAATCGCCCTCGATTTGAGTGGGGCGTTGAGGTGGGCGTGGTCTCAAAATTCAATTAGAGACTATTTGTACCCCGTGAGTTTGATATGACTACCTGGCACAGCCTTGATTCCGCATAGCGTAGACGTCATTTTCCGGTTGAAGGGATTTGAAGCTAAATAGAATATTTCTGAGTTGTCTTTTGTAACGGGAGATTTTTTTTGTGTGAGCTTACGGGGAACGGTTAATCACTAAATGCGTGATGACGAGACAAATGCGACGATACTTTCAGGGGAAATTAGACTCAAACGGGGCACTCGCTTGCAAGGAAGAGCCGTTACACTCTTGGGTACCGGGATCTAACCACGAACTGGACGGACAGCAACAGCGACAAGTCAGCTTGGTTCCAACAGCAGTTTATTCGTAGGTAACTCCAACAAAGTAATCGGCTGTTGGCTTCTTGTAAGTGTTTTTTAAATGATTAACATGCTAAATACGGAAACAGCAAATAGACTAAATAGGAATTTCAACAAAGCGAAGCAAATCCCAAAATAGCAAGAGACCTCATTTTCTCTTGCTCATTCTCATTGGCTTGGAAAAAGATGCGATTTAGAGCAAAAAAATAGTGCGATTTGGGAATAAATCGCACTGCTGAGAGCCAATCAGATTGCAAGGATAACCAGTGATTTCAAAATGGATGTAATAAAGAGTATTATAACATGGCGCGCGCTGGTCCTACAAAAAAATCTCTGTTATTATCAATACTCGACAATACGCGCGACCAAATGACGAACTGACGCGCCTTTTTGCGGGCCAAACCGGAAATTCGCGGCTGAAATGCATTTGCCGCCCTGATTCTGATTGGCTGCAGAGTCAAACAACTTCGTTCGGCCAATGAGATCCAATTCTGGAGTTGGCGCGAAATTTTGTGGAAGAGTTTGCAGTTGCTCACTTTGTAGTTCTGTAGTAAACGTTTGACGCTTAAAGATTTTTATTTTAAAATGGAAGAAGTCACAAATTTTCAGATTTTTGTGGCCAAAACTCGGACAGCAAGCAACTGAATGAAATTAAGCAAAGAGCTCAAGCGAAAAACAGCAAGAAAACAACTGAGTGAGGAGCAAAAAAGTTCACGAAATGGTGCGAGAGAAAAAAATTACCGTGGATCATTGGTACCTGTTGTCGGACAATACCTATACTCGGACAGCTTAGCAAAGACTCCGAAGTTTGGAAGAAAACCTCGTCAGGCCAAATCCAGCTTATTCCTTCGATAGCAGCTCTCGTTTCGACTCAAGCGATCAACTTTTATAGATAGATAAGATAGATAGATAATCTTTATTTATTCACAGACAATTCATCAGCCAATATAAAAGAAGTGATAAAAATGAAATAAAAGGAATACAAGATTAAAACTACCACTAAATT
>OMLO01005539.1_pt1 | contig 10617 bp, 9 predicted proteins | sample 1674811 | NCBI WGS metagenome assembly OMLO01 (sample SAMN06265003, study PRJEB25207) | coral metagenome | isolation source: Coral host | place: Mexico:La Bocana,Puerto Morelos, Mexico | collected 2008-11-13
CCCACTGGAACTCATCCGGAACACCAAGCACAAAGAGTCGAACCTTCCTCTAACTTCGCGTTAGAGAACCTTCGCAACCAGACTCAATGAGCAGGGTGACAAATGAGCAAACAAAGGCTAACAAGAACATCCCCAGGCCCCAACTTTTTAGTACTGAGCAGAAAAATACGAGCGAGATTCACTACGGCAGAGCACTGGGCCAAACAGCCTTTACTGTGACCCAACCTGCAGACTCACCTCGAGAGAGGTGATTCCGCGATGGCCAATCTGCTGGATTAGCATCTGTCGCTACTCGATCGATAAAAACTCTGCAATTGAGATCTAAGATCTTATCCCAAAACACGGACACAAGAGCACACAAATCCTCTTTACTCGAGTATCCTTTGATCAAAGAACCTTCGACCGCTTCAGAATCAATGAAAATCAAAATGTCAGCCGAATTGAACCGATCTGCAAAAGTAAACAACGCAATGATGGGAGCTAACATTTCGATCGGTACAATCTGAGTTTTACGTGTGAGCCACTTCTTTTTAGTAGCTTCCGGGATCAAAGAAGTAAACTGAAAAGCATGCATGCACCTACGATCAAACAAAACTGCTCCTATACGATCGCCCTCAGTCTGCCCACTCCTAGGATCAGGAGTGAAGCCATCTGTGAACAAGACCGCATCTGCCAGCTTATTGACTTTGGAACTCGATTGGCCGAGGAGGCCCCTGATGCACGAGCTTTCTCCATTGCCGCAATGCTTCCTTCCAAGGCAAATCCAACTCGAACGAGTCTGACAATGGAAAACGAGCATATACTGACGTTCTGAAATCACACGCAGGAACGCTCGTCCCACCTTGCCCCAGAGCTGACTTGCCCCGAACATCAACTTTCCTTTGAGCTTGCCTGCCGCCCCTGGTTCCAGGACGCCACCTTCCAACAACTGATCTAGTTCCTCGATCAAATCTCTCTTCCGATCTTCTTTTATTTCCAGAACCATATCCACCAAGTTGTAGGTGACCCCCAAGATAGTAGGCTGCAACGATAGTTGAAGCTTCTTGCTATCGAACTTAGCTCCCAACCACCAATGAACTGATTGAGCAACCAGGTGAGCGGAGGGAGCTGTCTCCACAGTTTCAAACCCATACTTGTCATCATAGAAGCTGAATGCAACCAGATTGAACAATCTCACAAGGATCTCATTCCTAGACTTGCGTTCCTACTCTAAATGTTTGCTTAATGTTGGTTTGGGCGTTTCGTGTAGGTGCACTTCTAACCACGCTAAATGCTGTGAAACGACTCTAACTGCCCAAAGCTGAATTTTATAAAGAGATTGAATGCTTTTGGCCTCCATACTGCCATACATGTGGGGATGTGTTATTGATTTGAAATATTTGGTGTGATTTTTGCGTCAATTTTGGAATTTGTTCAGATTTAGCGTTTTAGCTTGCCATGCACAGGTGCCATTCGTATTTTTTTCGTTTTTTGATTTTTTCATGTTTTGTTGCATTCATGGCATGTCATTCACAATATTGCCATTCACGAATGCCATTCATGGTTGCCATGCGCGTTTTTCCTTTCAACTTTTCTAGTGGGCAATACAGGCACAATTGAGAGAACCTCTTCGATATCTTCTGAAGTCTACCCGATTGCAGCCGCCAGGTAGGTGGGATGGATTTTTACAAAATAAAGCCCACATGTTGCTTGGTACAGTTCAATAGGGGTGCAGATGCCAATCTGCGGTTAAAGGTGCCCAAGAGGGGCGCTCGGGGCAAATTGAAGGCAGTGATGCTTTCATGATAAGTGAAAAAAATGGAGCGAGAAAATCGCGAGAAAAGGCGCTATCTGGCCAAGAAAAAGCGCTATCTGCCGAGAATTTTCTCCCGGCCTTTTCCCGCATACTTTAAACGCTCCAAAAGATTATAAACGCCTGCTCGGCTCTGATAGAGGTGCTCGGCAAGCTTTCATGTGCTTCGAAGACATTCATATTAATTCCTGCTATTGCTATTTTTTCCTCAAAGTGCTGAATCCGTTAGCTGGCTCCTCTTAGCTACAACAATGGCGACTGCTGCAGACCTCGCTGGGTTTCGTGAGCCTAATGGTGACCGCCCCCCAACAGCAGAAGAGCTGTCTAAAATGAGTGGGCTGGATGTTGCCCTTTGCGCTGAAAAACCAAAAGAGCCCGCAGGAGGAGGTAGCAGTGGAACTTCGTTCTGTTTCACAAAAATGCGTGTCTGAATTGTTGGCGAAAAGAGTTTTTTGTCCCACGGCATTTTTCTTTCAATCCGGTCTTTTCCATGTAAATGATCAAAAAAAGATATTACAGATACATAAAGATAAGAGGATAGAAAAAATATGGCTCAAGAAATGGTCGCAAAGTCCAAAACGCTAAAGGCGTTTAGAGTACTTTTGGGCGTTAAGAGTTGGAATCTTGATATCGCAAACTTTTGGTGTTGGAATGCAGGTCTAGGTTGATGGCAGCTGACCTACGATTGTAGTTATAGACCGCCGAGACCAAGCCAAACGAGTGACCGATCATCACAAAGAAAGCCACTCGCCCGGAGACAGGATCTTTCAGGCAAATGACACTGAACTTCCTATGATCAGGGGCGATCGCCACTTGTCTGTATGCTTTCCTCTCATCTAGCACCCATCCTGCGAGCTGAGCCCCGGGGCACCGTGATCTGAGCACCCTCAACGCCGCCACATTACCATCGGTTGATGGCAGCTGCAGTTTCTCAGTGATCACTGTGATCTGGTTGATCATGTTTGTTGTTGCACTATCACAACCACGGACCTTGTTCTTTTGTACCACCTCGAACCTCTGCGTAGGGATCCAATCATCTGATCCGATGAAGGATGTGATCTCAGACTGATCAAAGAATGGCCCAACTGTGGAGCCTTCTTGAACATCTTCCAGGGTGGCCTCCCAAATCTTCTTCAAATTCTCTGAACAAGGTACTGAGCTCACTCGATGAACAATCTTCTTCCGAATGTCCCAGGCCCTTGAGAGAGCGGCGTCGATTGGCACCACTTTTTGCTCTTTCTCGTATGCCGGCCATCTGCCTGATCTGGCAATTGGCCCAACGATAGGGAATCCTGCACCGAGCAAAGTTGCCAAAGATGTATCGCACGATTGCACTTCTTGGAGCATTGCTTCATAAAGAGCGACATGGCATACTTGACCTAGAGCGGGTGGATGATCATCAGCACATCCACGCAACAGTCGTCTCAACCAAGGCTCTGGATGAGCACGTAGGCGACGATCAGTCTCAGGGAGCAACTCCACAGCACGCTGCTCCCACTTCTGGAGCAAGGCCTTTCGGTGCTGAATGACTTGTTGTGGAGATTGCGCCACCAAGTCGATCGCCTGTTGCAAAGTTTGATCAAGTTGCACTTCTGCGGCCAAAGGATGTGGGATGGAGAGTGACCACTCAACAGCCGTTCCTGGCTCCGTTTCCACATCCAAGAGGGGTTTCAGAGCACCTCTCTTGAGCTGATAGCCCGAAGCGACTGCCTTCAGAGCAGTCAACCGCTGTCTGTGATCTTTCCACTTGACTTGTTGGCCGACTGGCCGCTTCCGAACATCTTTGGAAACAAGAGCAAAGGAAGGAGCGAACTGCGGCAAACCACCTTGAAAAAGGACTGCCACGTGAGCAGCCATGCGCCGACATAGGAGCCATGGGTATTCCTGAGCTAACTTGGTGCGATAGACCCACTTGAGTCTCTTCGGACACCACACCTTGCCTTTCAGGACGATATGATCATGACCACCACGACAAGATCCAGCCAAATCTGAAAAGATTTCATGGGTCACTGCCAAACGAGTAGGTTTCTTCGAAGGAGCTCCAAAATTGCACTGCTCAAAATCCACCATGAAGAGCCGTGCCACCACTGCCAGACGAATGAAAGCTGGCACATGCCACAGCAAGCTGTGGAGCGGATTCTCGATAGAGAAATTCCCACCCATCAGGAAGATGATGGTAGCTGCTTCAAAAGAAACAAATTGCCCAAGAAAACGAGAGCTTGATTCTCTGGAGACAGGTTGGGGAGCCCCCAAAGTGCATCCATAGAGCGCAGAGGTGGAGGTCCCCCATCCTCTTTGCGAGCAGCAGAAAACGTGTTGCAAGGTGTCCCGAAGTGCGCAAAGAAAATTGCCCCCAAAACCACGATCTGCATGAAGAATTCCCAAAGATCATGATCCCCCACATCGAACGGTGAGGGCACCATAGCACATAGTTCCACATCGATCGGTGGCAAACAAGGGATGCCTAATGCTTGCACCGATTGGGTTAGCCGAGCCGTCCCAGAGTAAAGTTCGACAAACCACGGCCCTGCCTGAGCCACTGCATGAGCATTCCTGGGAACATCTTTCCATGAGAGCCAAGGTGGCTCCTTCTCTGGATGTGCAGCTGTCTGCTTCTGAGCTGAAGCGTCATTCGCTGCACTTGGCTCCTTTGAGGTCTCTGTTGCAGGTGGAGCCACCTCCTGCAGCTTGACCTCTTGAACTCAGTGATTGCCATGCCACGGATGTGGCTTGCCGCACTCCACGCATGAATGCTCATTCTTACACTGATCGCCAAACCTGCAACCAAGAGAGCAATTGAACCAAGGGCACCTTCTTTTTCCTGAGTACTTGAAGGCCGAGATGGCTTGCCATTCTGATGATGGAATGCGAGCGTCTTTCTTCACGCCGGATCCAGCTGGCACGTCACTTTTCTTCGGGCCACGATCCTGGTTAGCCTTCGCGGCTTTCAGGAGCTCCTTGGTCCTTTCTCTCTTGGCCTTGTTCTTGCGAGCTTTGGCTGATCTCTTTGGAGGGGTGGTCGAGCGCTCTCTCTTAGATCCTCTTGGCGGAGTTGTTGGAGCAACCAAACCTGCCTGCTTGAACTTGTCCAACTCGGCACTCGAACGAGCATCGTTCCACAGCTGTTTGTGGTTCTCCAGAACTTCCAAAAGAGCTTTGGAGAAGGTTGTGTACTTCTTGCGATGATCACTCATGAGCCGAGAGACTTTCTTTCTGATCAATGAATCCACCGTCAGGAGCAATGCCAATCCTCTGTTCTCATGACGCCACTCCTCTAAATCTTCAAGGTATTTCATGGGACCTTGTGCAACTGAAAAGTCGCAAATGTTGAGGTACTCGAGCGCCACGAAGAACGCATGAAGCTTGTCCATGACTTGGGACTCAGAGGCGGCAGCCACCGGTTGATCAACCGTGACCACCCTCAACAAGTCCTCTGCATTCTTGGTGAGCCCCGACTTCTGCACGATCACTTCACTCCTCGTCCTGATCTCACCCACCTCATAGAACTGCACGGAGCCGTGCACCATGTAGTCTCGCTGGAGCCGCTCCACGAACTTCCTGTGGGGTTCACGGTGGTGAGGCAGAAGGATATCTGGATGTTTCTGAACGAACTGATCCCTGAACTCAGCATGATCATCACCCGGGATTTCCGGCACCTTTGATGGATCTTCTTCCATCTTGGCTCTGCGAGCTGCAAAGTGCTCATTCATGACTGAGCACGTCTTCCACACTGCCACCAGAGATGTTAGAGCTAACTCTTGAGCCGGCTCATCTGCTCCGAACTTGGCATGATCTGGGACCAATGTCTTGAGAGTGGTCTTCACTGCGGCGATCGACTCACCAAGCATCGCGAACATCTCCACGGTGAGCATACCTGCATCTGCCATGAGCTTGCAGAGACCTGTCTCCAGCCTCTGCCTGCCGAACACTTGACGCAATGCCAGATCTGGCACCTTGTCATCATCATAGACCGTGCGGTCGACCATGGCTTGTGAGTTTCGAAAGAAAACCTTGAGCCTACGGATCAACCCAATTGGTGAATCAACTGTCTAGAGCACGTGCTTGTTTTGCTTTCTGGAGCAGTGCAAAACCTGCGAGCACTTTTTCATATGCGATCGACCTCTCCCGGTGATCACTTCTCATAAGCTGCGACCAGATCTGGTCTTGCTTTGGCACATGCCTTACAAAACACTTTCAGATCAGGTAAATCAGAGCCTACGGAAATACACTCTGAAACAGCGAACTTGGCACAAGCTAGGACAGAACTATCATTCAAGGATCCTGCATGATACTTATACTCGTGAGAGCGAGCCGAAGCGACCGCTTTGACAAAGAACTCAGTATTCACCAAGTCGTTTGAGCAGGCGTCAACGAGCTCCACACCCTGCTCTTCTTGAACAGGGCGCTGCTTCTCTACAAGATCTAGAACTAGCTGTTTGATCATAATTGCTGGTACTTGAGAACGATTTCTGGTATATTTCAAGACGAGCGGTCCAGGGTTCTTCCAGTTTGCTTGCAGGCCGATCTCCTCAGTGGATCTTCCGGCGTGCACTGCCGCATCCAGAAGAGTGACTCTGCACGAGTGTGCAGTGAGTTGGTTGATCAACACCGCATCTCTGTGTCGGTCCTGTAGGCTGATATGTTCCCTTCGATCTGAAGCATTCCGAGCAAAGTATCGCAGCCACTGAACAGTTCTCTGGTAGGTGGGGGCCTCAGATTTGAAGTCCTCAGTTGTGTTCAACTCTGGCACCCAATAATCACGATCGAAGGGTGCATCCTGTTGAAAGAGCTCCCAGCCTACTTCAAGCCAGGTTGCTTGGGAGAACCCCACCTTCGGCACCATGAACCTAGTGCCTGCTCTCTTTCTTTCAACCTTGGTCTGCCATGCGATGCCGAACAGGCCTTCTTCCATCATCTCGAGCTCATCCGGTCGAACATGAATGGCATCATCAAAACGAAGCGATGCGAACACTGCACAGAGGAGCCACCACACGAAGAGCCTCGCTTCCCTGGGCAGGCAGTCACTGATCACCAGCACTTCCATAGCACCTACGACACCGATCGGTATCGGGATGGCCTCCTTCAACGTGGTAGCTCTCTCTGATGTGACTTTCGCTTGAAGTGCCACGAGCCTGTGATCGTCTAAGTCAGGAAGATCGATACTAAGTCTCGAGCATACCCACTTCACCGCTGTCTTGAAAGCCGGGACAACGGACGGTCCACAGCCTCCATGATCCAGCGACATGGCATACTTCAGAGCTACGTCCACCGTGAGCGGGTAGAGTCTGATCTTCCCTGAAGCTGCCCACTTCTCAAATCTTTCAAAGGCAGTCACATGGACTGCCATTGTCCGATGAGCACCCGAGATCAGAACGATCTGCCTGAGCTTACCCATCTCGGCTGGCGTCAGACTCTCACTCTGATCCTGCTCAGTGAACAACTTCGCGCGCTCACCTGCCCTCTTCCCGATGGCCTCCAGGCGAGCTGCCCATTTCAGCTTCTCACCATTCTCTTTGTCCAGAAGCGGAGTGCTTGTCTCCACTTTCTGGCTCCCAGAGCTGCTACGCTTCGGAGCTTTGATCTTAGAACTCACGAGTGCCGCAAAGGCCTTCGCACGAGCCGTGCTCGGACCCTTGCTGACATAATCAGAGCCTAACTCACAAAGTCCAAACCCGAGCTGGAAAGAAACTGATTCAAAGAAAGAACTCTCAGTAGCTTTGCAAATCGGCCACAATTGTTCGAGCATTAGGGGGCGATCACCCAAAACCGAACTCACTTCTGGACCCCAACTCTCCGACCAGGCAAAAACTCTTTGAACAAATTCCGTCCCACTCTCCACATCCACAGCCGCTATGAACGACATACTAGCGAGTGGAGTCGACGCGATCGCGTTCTTGAATGCCTCATCGAACAGGGGGAGAGATAAGATCTTTTCAATCCAGCGATCTTTGACTTGGGCCATGTTTGAACTTCACGAACATCAAAAGATCAAAGAAAGAATGCTGAGCGAATGCAACGTAAAAACAAACAGAGACATCACAACATGCTCAGTGTCAATCAAGATGACGAGCGTCTGAGACTTGAAGTGATACACTTAAATGAATAAGAACTCACTTCTCGAGTCATCAGATCAACACCATCTCGACCGACACTGAGCACCCACCACTGAACACTGGGGGGGGCAAACCTGATCAGAGTTCGCATGAACACGATCACTCGAACATGCAAACAGATCATTCCATCGAGAGTGCAGTGCAAACGAACCCTTGAAAGAACATGAAAGAAAATGAGACTTATGAAAAGAAAAATTGAACGAGCGTCCCTTCGCGGAATGCCAGCGCACTATCTTTTTCATCGACCTCCTGTCCTCACGATCGGCGACCCCTAAACAGGCCACACATTCCAAGTCGACCGAATGTCATCGATCGAGAGCCGAGCCAAAACTCGGAAATTCAAATCAGATCATGCTCCGAGCTACTTCGGAGGGTTTCCCGGACCATAAGACACCGGTCCTGAACCATCCAACGAGCCTAAGCCGAGCATGTGGATCTCGAGCTCTTCTTCTTCAACACGAGCCTGAACATCCCTGTGATCCGGGCGATCCTCACCTCGAACACGGCGAACTTCCTGGACGAAAGCCTGCGGTGTCCACGCAGACTGATCCAATCCCTCACCACGTCTTTGAGCCAAAGACCTCCTTCCTGGAGCCAGTGCATTGCTTTGGAGCAGACTGCCTGGTTCCGGAGCTTCCCCAGGTTGCATCACAGAGAGCTCTGCTTCACTGACCGGTTTGGCTGCCAAGGAGATCTCGCTTGGAGTCCCTGCGATCGCCTTGATCTCCGCCGACACTCGAGTCACAGGTTGCACTGACGGTCCATCCATGATCGGTGGAACCACCTCAATCTTGACCTCCGACTTGGGGTCATGCTGCTGCAGAGCCAACGCCTCGATCTTCACCTGAGCCCTTTCTTTCCTGAACAAAGGACTTTCGCAGACCAAATGAAAATTGGCTGCATTTGATTCCACGGCCACTGCAGAGATACGTGGCCCGGTCTCCTCTTCTGTAGGTGCCTCGGTCGAGGCTGTCCAGTGGGCATGGATCGCCGCCAGCTGGTTCATCTGCAAAGCCTGATCAGGCGCCTCCACACGAGCATAGTGCTCCCTGCACCATTTGGCCGAGTTGATCAACGTTGGTCCTGAGACCCTGCTGACCACCAGCCACGAGGGTGGCACTGAGCATGTGCTGCACCGAACATCCAAACGATCACTTGCTGAAAGGAAACGGAACTCGAGCTTGTCCGCATCATTGCCCATAGCATCGGGCGATGCCGAAGCCACAAAACGGAGCTCGAAGTGGCACAAAGGGTAATCCAAAGCCACGACCACGCCCCGATCGGAGCCAGCATACAAGCGACCACCAACTTCCCAAGAAGTAGCAATGACCCTGTACCCCTGGAAGATGGTGACCACGAAAGTGGGTATGAACACCGAGTTTTCAAGGGTGTGAGCCACCACATCACTCACATGGTTGACCTGAACGGTCATGTCAGCATCCGACCGGTATCCTCTCAGTTCGAGATGAAGGATGAGCACCCCTTCGATCTTCACCTTCAGATCAACCCACGTGGGGCTATCCTCCCTCATCATAGGCCAACGAAAGGGTTGGAACGCCTCATGCGATAGCACCTGTGCCATGTCACTGTCCCAGCGACCGCAAGGGACCGACCCATAAGAAGTCATCGATGCAGCAATGATCAGCTTCATCCCATCCAAGGTCTTATTGTAGAACAAGTTCAGGTGGTAGCCACTCGATGGAGAGCGTGCTGCGTGCCGATCAGCCAAGGTGTTCACATTGGCATGAGCATTCACGAGGATCTCATCCAAAAGCCAACCCTGATACGGGCTTTGCAATCTCTGGTCACGAGCATCCATGATGAGCACTGACCTTTCACCTTCTCCCGAGCCCACTTGAGCGATGTAGTGGGGGAGCTTGGTATTGGTGGGGTTGTGAACTCCTCCACCCATGTGACCCCAAGTGAACCTCTTCTTGCCTTTGCGAGCTGCAGCCTCTTGTGCTTTGCGCAACCTTCGAGCAGTTGGGTTCTCATTATCATGGTTGAGCAACCCTTGCACTGCTTGATTGACCGGAGCTGTCGCCCGATTGGCTTCATGCTGTCCATCTCGAGAGAGCCTGAGATCTGCAGGTGGCAACTGTAGACCATCTGAATCATCACCCACATGATCCCAGGAGGCAGTTGAACCAGCTGCCATGGATTGAACATCTTCAGCAATAGGAGCACATGGCGGAAACCTGGATTCACGAGCAACATTCCTGAGTTGCTTGGCGAACGCCCCACTCTGCTGAGACATCTCCTAAGTGATCACTCCCAGGCCCTAAGACCTAGCCCTGAGACCTCAAGAAAAAGACTGGAGTGATCACCAACTTTAGCCAAAATGGCGTACGAACGTACAAAGTTGGAACCAAGACAAGCTGAACAGCAGTTGACATGAACATGAGAGAACTCCTCCTGTTCCTACCTACCATACCGACAACATGAGAACTTCTCACACAGTTCAACGACGTGAACACGTTCACTTCAACAGCAGTACAGCAACAGAGCAGGCAAAAGACGAACCTTTTTACCTGCCCAAGGCATGGGGGAGAGCAGGGTCACAAACTGGAACCTTCCTTCCAGTTGAACACACACACTCACCAACACTGAACTTGAAAGCCTGGTCGAATGACCACCCACTGGAACTCATCCGGAACACCAAGCACAAAGAGTCGAACCTTCCTCTAACTTCGCGTTAGAGAACCTTCGCAA
>OMLO01005540.1_pt1 | contig 10616 bp, 5 predicted proteins | sample 1674811 | NCBI WGS metagenome assembly OMLO01 (sample SAMN06265003, study PRJEB25207) | coral metagenome | isolation source: Coral host | place: Mexico:La Bocana,Puerto Morelos, Mexico | collected 2008-11-13
CAATAAAAGGTATACGAAAGGGGTACCTTTTCTGAAAAAATGGTATATGAAAGGGTAAGGGGTTGGACCTCGGGGCGGAGCCTCCCCGTATTAAACTTTTTTGAGTACCCCCTCCCCCCGGGGCTTACGGGTCCTTACGTCGCACGCGTAAAACAGTTGTAAACCACGCTATCTGCGCTATACTAGTTACTCTGTGTTTATAGATCTAATCCGCTACAAATCTAAGGATTGCAGGAACAAGGCAGCTCATAGATTACCCAATCGCAAATACACTTAACATTTTGCCTAGTTACCCTTCTAAAGTTGCTGCAAATTCGCAAATCTGGTCAGATGGTTCTCTGTTCATTGGGGGTTTGAGCTAATTACAACAGCAGTGCAAACGAAGCGTCGTTCTCAGCCATCGTGAAATGACCAAATTCTGCGTAACCTGGAGAGCAAATATATCTTTTTCGAATTTAAAGCTGTCTTACAGAGTCAGTTTTCAGATAGCTGGCAATGACAGACAAAGTGTACACTATCGCGGAGACATCCGTACTTTTTAATGTAAGTTCATTATTCAATGGAAGTCCTCGGCAATGCCGTTGTGGTTGTCAAAAAAGCCCAATGTTCATTTGACCTCGGACTTACCTACGTAAAAGTCAAAGACGAGAAACTGTCAGATAATATATTAATGAAGCATAACTAGTCACTTCGCAACTTGGCTCCTTTAATGAATATATAGTCAAAAAATATATATATAAAAACATTCGCCATAAGTACATGATGGTAATCATATAAGTGTACGAATGCTTTTTAAGTTTGGAAAGATTTTTTTCTGTGTAATAAATAAGTATCCAGATCTCTATTAAAATATGCAGAGGACGATGTCTCTTTCTAATTGGTTGCAGACTCCTTGTAATTAGTTAGTTTTGATAACTTTTGAAATAGACATTCCTTGCTTTGTTTTTTATATATTTATGGTAGGGCGAGACCCTAACGTTGTTACTAGCTAAGGAATCAAACAAGTTGTATTCCTTTACTGAGCACAAGTGCGGAAAGTAAGTTTGTTTTAGAAGCTAGTTTCTTGTACTTCCAGTAATTCATTAAAGCACGCCACATGGCTAGAACTAGGAGTTTTTAAAATGGCTTTTCGATCAAGCTTAACAATAAATAAAAACCAAAAATTATTCACAGCTCTTATATCATCAAAAAAGACAAGGTCTAACATTTAAGATCACATTATCTATTACATTTATGCACCGTTATACCGAGAAAATTTAGAGGCGCGACTCCGGATCGAGCGGTCCGGGCTCGAGCCTTGATCGGGGGCATTGTGCTGTGTTCTTAGGAAAGACACTTGACTCTCACAGTGCCTCTCTCCACCCAGGTGTCTAAATGGGTACCGGCGAATTTAATGCTAGGGTTAACCCTCCGGTTGGGAGTGGAGATATTCCTAGTCGATTCATGCGACAAAACCGGAATAAGCCCGGCCTGATGAGCCCCTTTGCTCGTATGCAGACTTTACCTTAACCTTACACCGAGAAAATAAAAGTGAATCGTGGGATACTCTTTGCATAACTAGTATGTAGTGGCCATATCAAAAGAGACAGAGATGAGTACTTAAAAAGGTCATTTATCAACGTCCTTTAATTCGATTTAAATAAAATGCACGATTTTGATTCTAAGCAAAATAGCTGCATCATTGGTTCATTTACTTCCTTGTCGAAGCATTCATTCAGTTAACCAAACTCTTTTACCCACACGGACATCTGGTTAGATTTACTTTACATTCATTACAAATCCCTCCAAGCCATTTTTCCTCTGTGCGTTTTCCTGTTTCGCCGTTTTTCTGATACATTCAAAAAAATCCTTAAAATTTGTCAAATAAACTTTTTCTGACAAAGATTTGTGTGAACTAAACCAGATTCAGAAGTCATTTCTACAACAGTGGTAGCTTTACACTCCCTCGTTCGGCTGCGAGTTCTAGCTGAGACACCATCCCGGCCCCAACGAGTATTTTCACTTCACAACAGTTGGAACGCTTTTCGTCACTCGAGACCTGTTGGGTCGTAAACCCTCAGTTCTTTGACCCTTTCTTCGCTTAGAAGCAGAAATTCTCTCAAGCGGAATTAACTCAAGTTTTCTATCAAAGTCACCATCGTGATGTTCTACTGGTCCTTTCGATGAAAACAATGGCGCTCCGTCAAAAGAATCGTATTCCGTTTTAGATCGAACAACAACAGATGACTCCGTCATGGGGACAGGGGTGGGGCGGAGTGACTGTGTTGCGCGTATTTGTTCCAAAGCCTTCCTTTCCTCAGTAGGGATGGGCCCGTACATGGTTGCTAAATCAGGAATCCCTCTCTCGGCAAGCCATCTTTTAAAAGCGAGTTGACTCTCATGCTTGCCCTCAGCCAGTCGTATGAGGCTTAGCCTTTGCATTTCCTCTTCGAGTTGCTTAGCTTCTTGTTCTTTCTGGAGTCTCTCTTTCAAGTACTGCTGTTTATCTAAGTACCACTGCTGATTAGCGAGGATGCGTGCGCATTCTCTGTGGCCCCAAACACGTGCTAATGACATGGGCGTATGACCGTTCCCATCAACAGAATTAATGATCGCGCCACATTTGATTAACTCCTGCAGACATTTAACATGTCCCTCACTTGCTGCTTGGTGCACTGGAGTTATTCCTGAATGTGTGGGCCTGAGAAAAATGCAATGACTATATATATCTATGGCTTCTTACTAAATTGTGATTGACTGTGCCTGAAGTTGCACCAGTGGGTTTCCTTTATAGGGGTTTTAAGTATGTGCAGTGCCATAGGGTATGGTATTTAAGCTGTTTTCATCTGTAGTAGGATTTAGATCTTAGTCATTTTGCCATTTGGGCTGAAATAAGGTATGATTTGTATGCTCTGGTCTTAGTTATTAATTATGTTTGGTATGAATTGTGTATATTTTTAGAATTTTAAGGTCTGAAAATGGGGATGGTATTTTGGATCTGGTCTAAACAAGGCTTTGGAAATCACAATAATAATAATAATAATAATAATAATAATAATCATAATAATCTTAATTGAGGAAACTTTTTCACGTACATGTAGTTTTTAAAAAGGACTTCAAAGATTAATACTAAAAACTACAATTAAAAAAATAAGAAAAAATGAAACACAAATTAAAAAATTAAAAACCTGTCTCTTAAAAATATTTCATTGGCAGAGTCTCGTATTATCTGGCTGAGAGAATTAAAATAACTAACAGCATGACAGGCAGTTCTTTGTTTTCAATTTTGGTGCAGAATAGAGTAAGGGTTTAATTTCAAGATGCTTGCAGTATCCCCTGTAGTTATCAAAAGATCTTATTGAGAGAGATATCCAGTGAAAGATCTTTTACCAAATGCAAAAGGGGCAAAGTTTAGAATCCCTACTTATCCCTACTACAGAGATATCTGGATTGAAGGGGTAAAGTTTGCACAGTATAAAATCTGGTTTCTCTGGAACTAAGTGCGCTGTCTGGAGACCTTTTACAATTCATGTATACACAATATAAGAAGACTGCTGTTTACCTCTTTCTTCCACCCAAGAAAAGCCTGTTTAAGTTGGTACTACCGGTACATGTATTATCTAATTTGTTCCAAAGCATTCAAGTATGTAGTACAAGACATCTCAACATGCAGTCTAAGCCAAATTTATTTTTATCATAAAACCACAGCTTACCTTGACGGATCAGCACCTATTCCCAGGAGGTATTGCACGCACCTCAGTCCTCTCTTCTTAGTGGATTTGTTGATTGCTAAGTGGAGGGGCGTCCAGCCAGAGGCACTCTCAAAATTCACGTCTATTTTGTACTTTTCTATCATTACTTTGAGACAATCAAGTTGTCCATTCTGGGCCGCCATATGAATTGGTGCAAGGCCCTATGAAACAGCCAAGAACATGTTATCCAACCTGTACATGTAGATGATAACATTTTCCCATGGTCTTCTTGCAGACTAGCAATGATGTTACAAAGTGTTCAGACTCAATACTATAGCATATTTATATGCACATGGTTAAAAAAGGTACTTTATTTAAGTGTCAGAGTATTTAGCACTGTTGTGCTAATTCTGGACACTGTAAATAAGCAAACAAATATTACAAATAGAACAGAAATTTGTTAAGAATCCCAACTGGTAGGAGGCTGACCAACTGGCTATTTACAAAGTGTGGAGGCGTTGAATTCGGGACCACCGAAGACAAATCCATCTCGTGGCAGGGAGCAGGATTTGAACCCGTGATGTCCGGATTACAAGTCCAGCACCCAACCACTAGGCCATGCTGCCTCCCCACGCTGCCTCCCACGCTGCATGGTTGATGGGCAAAAGATCCCAAAATCTATTGTATCTTCTTCTTAACTGACCCCAGCTGACACATTGACAAAAGGAGCTAAGTTAAGTCAAGCAGCTTGTCTTATTAGTCTTATTATGCTAAACGGTTTATCTCCACAAGGTCAACCAAAATCCTAGCTTCCAGGTAGAGGCTAGGTTGCAATTGACAAAACTGTAAAATGGTCAGTCCTCTAGGAAAATAAAGGATGGCACTGGTACATTTACCAATAATTTGTAGTGCATGAAAACTTCAACAATTACTCACATACGAATGTACAAGGAAGTTCTGAAATCCTCAACAATGGAATACAAAATGCCGTTAATAAGGAGACAAGCATTGGAAAATATTGCTTTCCTTGTACTTTATGGGCTGTGCCTGCATGGCTCGCATGCATATTATAGGAAAATCCATGACCTGACGAGTGAATTCCATGTTAAATTTCACGCGAAAAACCGATATTGCACGAATCGCGAAGCGATGAGTGTGATATCGGTTTTTTAAGTGAAATTTAACGTGGAATTCATGAGTCAGGTAATGGATTTTCCTTGAATCGCATAGCTAAGGCCACCTGAGCAAACCAAAACGTTTTCCATTTTATTTTTACGAGCCACGCCAGTGCGCAAACAAAGGAAACCCTTTCAAAGTCAATCCGTTTTCTCGTACATTTGAGTGTGAGTGGTTTCCTCAAATTTTCTAAAATTTTAAATTTCAATTGGAGTTTTGGCAAACATTCGTTTTCCGTAAATTCGTTCATTTCCAAGGTGTTTTTTTCCTAACACGAGTTGTACGATTTTTGCTTGCAACTCACGTCAGCAATATCGCTTCATGCACAAGTGCAATTCCACGCTAAATACCCTCTCTTCGATGGCCAATCAGAGCACGGGTTTACCTTCAGCTATGCGATTCTATTGTAAATGCACAGCCGCCATCTTTTTTTCCTATATGAGATTCGAAACTTCCTCGTATCTCCCCGGCTTATGACATTTAGAATTTTCAGTTCTTCGAATTCTCGTCATTTCCCCCGGGTCATTATCTTAGAGTCATATGCAACCAAATGGCTATATGTCCTGAAACTGCTCACAGCAGGGGATATTTAAGCTTAAAATTCGAAAGAAAACAATATTTGTTATCATTCTGTGATCGATTTTGGTTATCATGTTTTTGTATCTGTAGATCAAGAATACATTGTGCTAAGAAACAAACAAATGGTAAGAAATTCTAGCGTGTAATAAAACGAGCGTAATGTTAATTAGGCTCGCGTGCTGAGGAGCGACAATCGGGTGAACGTTTTCGCCATAACTTGTTACATTTTGCGTATGCTATTCAGGTACGTAGATGATCTCCGGAACTTCAGAGATGACGATCGAGTCTTGATTAATCGTTTTTCCTAAATGGCGAATACGTGCAGCTAAAATAAAACAAAATCTAAGCAAATTTCAAAGTTACTTCGAGTGGTTTATAGAACATTCAATAGCTCTACTTACGTGTTCTTTGGAAACAGAATACGCTTTACGCGTGTCGTAAAGGCTTTGTTGAAGCCATGTAACATCGCCGATCGCTGAAGCCATAAGAACATCGTCATCTATGTTTTTCTCGATTTTTATGGATTGCCTTCGCCGCCGTCGCTGCACTACTTCGCTCGGTTTAGATCTCGCTTCAGTCAGCGAATAACCGCGGCTTACCGCCATTTTTGACGACTTGGAATCTCGTTGCTAAGTGTTGCTAACGTCAATTCGTGAAAATCTGGGACTGGACTTGAAATATACAGGACTCGGATTAGTTGGCCGAGCGCACGGAAACTATCAGAATATTGTAGATTTTGAGAGAGAGAGCATTGCTTTGCCAAATCAAAATAGCTGGTGGTAATTTACAGGAAAAATGTAGGATATCTTTTATATGACTCTTATTCCAAAAAGACAATATATTACTTAAACCATTCTATTGAAGTACAAATTGATTTAGCAAATTTTATCTTATTCATCGCTCTACTTACAACTAATTTGTGTTTACATTTGATATTAAAATATCAAAAAATTTTCTAAATTAATTTGCATAAGCTGTAACACAAATTAGTTTATGACTTCCATTTACAGAACAAAAACATTCAACTGAAGCTAACCATTTTCATTTGTTGATTTATAACGGTTCTCCAAGGATTTTCTTCTTGTATCAAACTACTCTCATAAATGAGACATTCCTTAATTAACTTGTGCTTATTTCAAAGTTTATCACCCGAGGGGGTACTCCCAGAAAAATTTGGTAGGGGTGTGTGGCCCGCTTCCCAAACCCCTACCCTATTTATGACCAAAATCTGTGATTTTCCCTACCCTATTTATGCCCTGACCAAAAATTTGATACCCTATTTATGACCTGACTCTTAGATCATTAGGGGAAGGGCTTTTGTTGCTGGCTTAATCTAGCCTGCGTAACAGGCGTTAAACGGGGTAGAAGAAGGCAAAGCGCAGATGGGAGAAGGAGGGCGTGATGAAGAAGTAGCTTCATCTAAATAAAAACCGAGTTGAAGACTAGGGTGCAAAAATCGATACCCTATTTATGACCAAAATGGCGGTAAAATGGCTAAAATCAATACCCAATTTATGACCAAAACGGCTGAAAATCCATACCCTTGGGGGCCGCACATACCTATAGAGCCCATATAAGGGAGTACCCCCCGCCCCCGCCGGGGTTTGTCACAAGAATACTTCTGTGTACTTAACTGTAGGCAATACTACATTATAAGTGGAAATTGACTTTACTTACAACATCATTTGTCTACGTTATCACAAGGCTTCACTCCACTTCAGGAGCCCTAAAACACAATCACTCATCAGTCCCAGGAGCCTACCTTCAGCTAAATTCTTTGTGACAAGCAAGGCGTGCAACAGGCAGCCTTTAACATCAGGAGTGATTCTTGAAAGTCATCCTGATTATGCCTTTATAACAAGAAAAGGAAACATTTTTGACAAAAACGAAGCCAAATTAAGAGCACATGTGCAAAAGAATATGCAGAGATTCAATCAGAACAATAAAAATTCCAGGATATTATTGATTTTGCCTGTTACAGTTAGTACATTATTGAATCCGGCAGATTTGCGATACCCACACGGAAGACCTAATTCAACTGTGAAAAAATTTCATTATAGGTTATAAGGTTGGTTTTGACCTTGATTTTGACCTTGAATTGAATTGTACATGCCCTTTAATTAAGCACACACTCATGTGACGCCATGTTTCACATATGAGAAAGCACCTCTTTCACCGGTTGTTTATCCACTTTTTTTGTCATATAATTTATGTGTACTAGCCCTGGTCTAAAACTTATGTTTGAATGGAGTTTGACACTATTGCTTTGCATATAAGTGATTTAATGCCTTTCAAGTGAAGTAGTTTATGTTCCTTTTCTTGGGAGTACTTGTGCCAGTTTTGCATGTGTGACTAATACCAGTACTGATGTCTGGCAGTCTCCAAAAAACTGTAGTAAGCCACCTGATGTGTTATATTTTAGGGGTCAAACAGAGTGGAAGCAACACCCAGAGTGGTCTTCTTTAGGTGCTGATTTCAAATTTTTCAAAAGCATCCCAAGCCTTTCCAAATAGAAGTCCCCCCCCCCTGTCTCCAGGTGACAGCTTGATCATCTGACAGAGTTTCCAAGGATCAAATATATGTTTATACTTTTATTTGGTCTTTGTACACATTATTTGATAATTATTATCATGTCTTTCAGGACAGATCCACAAACGACTCCTCAGTCCCTACATTATTAAGATGGAGGTTGATTACCAGGTGGTATCCAGGACTCAGGCTCATAACTTTCTTCACTGTCCTTCCCCTTAACATTTGACCCTGGGGCCCATTCTCCTGGCTGGAACGTTGTACCAGTGCTTGTAGGCTGGGTTCTATTGTCTAGACTTTCATATAAAGGTGCAGCCGCATGCCCAACTTGGGCTGCTATCTGAGGCACTTTCTGCTCCAGTGCTTGCTGTTCTCTGTCCTTTTCTTCAACTTGTTTTGCTCTTTCTTTAACAGTCGCTATTCTGGTTTGTTCTGCTAGCAGTTCTTCATGTGTAGGCGGGTCATCTCTCTTCCCTCTGATCCAAGCCTCCCACTCTATGGGGATTAAATCAGGCGTGTATTCTGAAGGTTTCAGTTTAGTGATCATCTCTCTTCTAGGCTTTCTTCCATCTCGAATGGTTTCATAATACTGGTTCCCATGTAGGTCGGTTCCAACAAGACGTCTTGTCTTGCTAAATGCATTAAATAATGTTCTTACCCACTGCATTTTGGTATGCTCATCTATCTGTTGCAAAATTTCTTATTTACCTTCCTGGCAACGCGTTAAATCAACTAAAAGCAGAAAAATCAACCCCACACGTGAGACTAATATCCGTCGTGCGATCCGCCATGTTGTTCTAAAGCGACGCGGAAACTAGTAAATCATGGAAAGCGGATTCGCATCAAAGAATATGCGCATAAGCGCAGTAGTCGCGAAGAGCTTTGTTTATGTTATCACGAGTTGTCGAATATCAATGTGACGAAATCGAAGAGAGTCATATCCGCAAAATGTCACTGAGATGACGACAAAAGTATCAAGAAATGGTACAGTGTCATACCCTGCTCAATTTCTCCGTTTTGTTGTCGTGTTTCGCAGGTTAGTATCTAAAATGCTCTAGTTGATCATGAGCGTAACTCACGTGATGATCTCCTTAATATTGGTTGTGTTATGTGGCAAACAATCAATTTTGTGACGCTAAACACCGATGAATCACTCTAATTTGTTACGCAAGCTGTAGTGTTTCATCTCTAGTAAGAATCAAGTTCTAATTGTTGTATCGGAAAGAGACATCAGACGTCTTGGGAGAGCAATAAACTTTAGTCATCGTTCAGTTAATTACATAACTAGTATTGATTTTTTAAATAAGTTATTAAGTCAGTAAAAATATTTCCAATCTTTTCAAGCGAAAAGTTTTTAATTCCTCTAATTTGTTGATCCTACCATAAATATGAGATATATGTTGTTAATAGAACATTCGAGAAGCCCCCCCCCAGGGGGTGGGGGGGTACTTGATCCATGTCTGGGTATAGGGGTGCCACTGAAGGTTTGAAATTTCTGACCCTATTCATGACAAAAATACTATTTAACCCCACCCTGTGGGACAACACCTTTCATTCCATGACCCTGTGTAGTCACACTCCTTGTTTCATAGGAAATTAAACTGTTTAAAAATTCATTCCAATCAGAGAAATCATGTTTGATGCATTTAAAACCCAGTTATTGCATCTCTACACTTCAATCACGCTATCATGCATTGGATTCTCAATTAGTCAGTGTAGCAAAATGTTACCATCATAACATCTATTGAAAGGTGTTTCTTGTAATAGCAAATCAAAGAGGAAATGGTTATAGAAAGAAATGTGCCGCTTGTTGTTCATCGCTCAATTGCATGCTTTTTCAACCTAGCTTCTCGTAGGCTTTTATGCTCGTAGCATAGGTTAATGTCTTGGCTCGTAAATTATACCATCATATTAACCCTGTTTAGGACAGGTTCTGACATGTTCAGGACAGCAAGGCCAAAACCATACCCTGTCCAGCAGCAGTTCCCAGCTTTAATAATTTATAAAAATAAAGAATTAGAAGTGCAAAAGTATTTAAAGCCTGACTTAATGATCAGTGCAGGTTTAAAGTCTGTTTAACATGGTATGAAATTGTTTGGAACACTAAAAGTCACTTCAAGAGCTTTTGGACTTCACTGGTTTTAATCCAACAAGTTTCATTGATTGTATTATGATAGAAGACAATTGAGTGAACAATAAATAGTTTTCTCCACTCAGTATTTAATGCAAGGAACAGTACCAGAATGCATATAGAATAATTTTGTGAAGGACATTAACATTTGGATTTTTCAGAAAGGTGTTTTCCTTTATAATGGGTACCATATTCCAGTGTGTGGGTTATTCATCAAGCGCGAGGTCAAGATGGCTGGATATTGGCTAAGTTCTTTTTCTTGCATGTTTATATCCACTGTAGGCATCTTGACCAAACAAGCTTAGGCAATAAAGGATTTATTATAATATAGGATAAAACACCAAAACATGATAGATTTTCTTTGTGGGACAAAACCTGTATCCTGAGCGGGCAAGATAGCTCCATCTTCCCTGCTCGGGTAGCCAATCACGGCACAAAATTCGACGATAAATTTTGCCCGCTGACAGAGCTAGACATGTAATAAGTACACATAATGGACCTACACTGCCGTGTGACTACTAGAACCTAGA
>OMLO01005541.1_pt1 | contig 10615 bp, 4 predicted proteins | sample 1674811 | NCBI WGS metagenome assembly OMLO01 (sample SAMN06265003, study PRJEB25207) | coral metagenome | isolation source: Coral host | place: Mexico:La Bocana,Puerto Morelos, Mexico | collected 2008-11-13
CGTCCGATTTAATTTTCGTGAGGCTAAAATGCCAATTAAGACACTTAATTGTTTTAAACAGCTAAATTTGTAAGCTACTAGCTTTGGACCTGAAACCCTTTGAGGCTAAACCACGTCAGGCCCCACTTCAACTGAAAAAGACTGGCAGTTGTCGATCTATCAAAGTAAAAACGGAACAATCATTTTGGAGACCGTTGAGAGCCAAGGTATCTTTAGTCTCTTATTTATTCTAACCGCTCGCGGAAGCTTTAGCCCGGGGCTTTAGCCGCTACCACGGATGGGAAATGTACTACTGGCTGGGGGAAACTGAAGGCACATACTGTGATGGCTATGCTGCTGGAAAAACTTATATTTCAGGTAGTGTTTCCTTTATATTCAAGTCTCTTTTGGGAATGGAGAGACGAAGGAAACTTGAAAAATAATTTGCATTTTTTTTCCTGGAAGCCTCGGAGCCACTTTAGATCCATGTTAGAGTACATGACAAGACGTCACCTATTCCCTCCGAAAGTACTCCTCAACTTCTTATTAGCTTTCGTTGGAGACGTAATAGTGAAAGACGTCGGAAGACGGGACTGAACGGAGAGATTTTTCCGCTTCCCAGGAGAGTCCTCTCTCTCGAGTGTTATGGGAGCGAGGCTGCTTCTTCAACCTCGTCCCCAGGGTGTCATGGTGACATCCCGTGACCAAACTAATTAGAATCATGTGACTTGGCCTAGAAATCCACTTGAACAGATACGAGTCGGTCGACATGTTTGCCAAGGAATTCGTTATGTCGTCGAATATGCTGAAGGTTGCTTGGTTCGTTTTCCTGATATGTTTACATCTTTCACATGGGAGTGATCCGCAACCTGAACAGATTCATCTTTCAAGTACAGGTAAGAAAAGGAAAGTTGTGAAACTAAAACGTAATGGAAATTACAAGCGTCATGTGATAGTTTGTCTTCGTCTCTCGTACTAAAAAAGAAAATCCGTAACAACGCTGATAAAGGAAAAGTTGAAATTAAAGGACTCCTAAACTCGAAAATAACCTCTCTTACCAAGTGGAAGATATAGCTGATAAAGTTATGCAAAGCGGCGCTCAGCTCCGGCCGAGTTTTTTGTTTGATTGTTACATAACTATCGATTGACCGTGCTTGAGAAGGGTTGCCGGTTGTGAGTTGTCAAATTGTGGAAATGCGTGCTGCGTCGCAAGCTTTTGTTAGATCTATATCCAAACTAAAAACGAGCAATGTAATTTTAGCTGTTACTATATGATAATTCCCAAGAAACGTCTTAAAAGCCAAACCTGGTTCAGTACAGTGGAATTCTGTTTTACGGTCATGAAACAACGTAACGGGCGACGATCACCGTCTTGCTAATTGTTAACGTCCGTGTTTGGTGAAATTAAGATTTCACCGAAGAAAAGGAAACAAAAAGTACTCAGTCTGCATAGTCTGTTGACCGAATGGGCCTTAACATGTAAAAGGCATGACATGCCTTAACAGGGTGGCCTCATCGATCATCCTCAGAGACTCAGGGGCAGTTAGTGGGGGCGAGGAAAAAATTTGGGCAAAGAATTTCTTCGCCTGAATTTTTTTCCTCACCCATTCAGACTTTTCCCCACCCCCACTAACTGCACCTGGGTCTTCAAGGATGGGTGGCCCTATTATCCGGGTAGGATCAAATTTCCTATGTTAAATGACATCTTGACAGCTATACAGTTGTAGCGTAAAATGAATGAGTTGCCAGTAATAATCAGATACCCCTGCATACGCAAAGAACTCTGGCATTGCCAGGGGGAAAACACTGCAAGTTGCTAGAAGAAATGTATGGCGAAAAGTTGTTTTTACGTCCAAAAAAGGGATTTTGGAGAGAGATTAACACTTTTTTGCAGTTATTACTCGGGCTACCTGTAAGCACGAGTTTAGTTTTCGGTTTTCTATCTATCTATCTATCTATGGTCGTGTCACGATTATAAATGCTGATGTAATGCATATAATCAATACTTTCAGAAATCGTTCAAAAAGTAAAGCTGAATTTATTTTCCTCCTAGTATGTATTCATTAATATTCAATAATTTCATTTTAGTGTATCTGTGGTCTCTCGTCGTAACTGTTGTTAATTTTTATTTGTAATACCGTTAGTCTATTAGTTGTCTCTAGTCATTGTTGTCAATTTTAGTCTCTTTAGTTCTCTTGTTACCTTCACTTGTTTTTAGTTGTACCTAGTTGTATATCAATAATTCGTGTAAACATGACCCGCCTAGATTAGCTTAGCTATCCGCGGGCATGTTGTAATTTTCATTTGAAAACAAAAATAAAATAAAATGAATGTATGTATGTAATGTATATTCACGAAAATGAGGCGACGCACGACTAAAACGCATAGTTTAAGCAATGGCAGCTGTTGTGGACAATTCCTCGCTTGATGTAAGCGAAAGAAATTCAATGGCTATTACACTCAATATACATACAAGGTCCACACCGTTCGCGGTAGACCCACATTAAAACTATTGGAGCGTTTTGGGGACGGGTCGATCCGCGTACTTTACGAGAGATCAATTTACGAGTGATCCTTTGCGAGTGAGTCTTCTATCGAGAAATATCAAGCGAAACCGTGTACCTGCACATGTAAGCGTCAGACACACATATCAAACTATTGTAAATTTCAGATATAGAGAAAAACCCTGGTCCTACTTCAATGTACATTGCCCCATAGCAAAACAATAACGGCACCAACAAGTATATGCTGTTTGATTTACAATAACAAACAAGGAATCAATTCTGCTAATCATCTGGTGTCAATAATGAATATTCAGGGAATCAGTTGTAACCTTGAATTGAGCACGATTAATAGCACTAGCCAATGACAAAACATCTTTCTTATTTTAAGGCAAACGTAGATAGATATATTCCAACTTGAGAAAGAATCCTTTGCTTTTCTGGATACCTACAATCATTTTCAGAACCCCACACAGCACAATGATTGCTACCAGGCATATTTCCGATATTTTTTATGTAAATGAACTTCAAAATACCAAAAGGAGCCTGTAATGGGTAATTTCCTCTCGATTTATTCCTAATTTTGTAATATTTTAGACTATTACAATTTTGCAATAAACCTTACGCAAGCAAAGAAGTTTATCAGTATATTTTATCACATATTTCAACACTTAGTCAATCAAAAACTTAAACATTCTCCGCATATCAACATTGCTCAAGTCAATTTGCGATAAACGGACAGTGAAAAAGTGTTTTAATCGCTCTCCAAAATCCCTTTTTTGTAGGTAGAAACAACTTTTCGCCATACATTTCCTTCTAGCGACTTGCAATGATTGCCCCCTGGTGATCCAGAGCTCTTTGCTTGTTACATGGGTAACTGATTAGTGGCAACTCGTTCATTGCATTTCTACCAACTAAACATCTGGTATGCAGATATGCTTTTAATTTTAAGAGACTTAAAATTCCAATCAGTACATTCAACCCCAGGCTTGATTACCAGCCACTCTTTTGGGAAATGAGCCAGTGCCCTGGAAAGATAGCATTGATTTGACACGCTACAGGTGATTTGAATAAAAAGAGAGTATTTCCTAAAATTGTTTCTGAATAGTTCCTTTGTATGGGCAATACTGTACATGTGGTGAATATGTAACGGTATTTTCTTTGAGTGGCCAAATTATCAGTAGGCTGGGATAAATTTTTAAAGGATTATACAGGTCGGATTTCAGAATGTGGTCATTGGCCATATTAATGGGGTGGCTGGACGAACAAAGTTTTCTTTCAAGAAAATGTATGGACATTTTGCCAGGACAAAAATTATTGGCTGTGATAACAGGGTCACTGTATTAATGAGGTGACTGAGGTTTCCACTGTACACTGTACAAGTTTGTAGTTCTATAATTTGAATGTCATTAAAAATTCCTCTTTACCTGTTGGGCAAGTAAAGGTCAAAGGCTTCCTGCCCAGCTGCAAAATCTGAAAATCAGATAAATCAACCACAATCATTATAAAAGAATGATAAAATAGGCATTGCATAATCAGATTTAAAAAACTTAGATCTAGATGCAGGTGAAAGCACAACCTTTGCAAACTTAGATAACTTTATGTGTGCCATTAACATGTACAGTTTCATTAATAAAGAGGGTACTAACCATGGCAACAAGGCAAACAGAAGAAATAAAGCAAGAAACCTACTCTAAGCCTGGCTACCCAGTATTGACAAATACCCTTTACACGTGCAACATTATTACCGGCTGGTAGACAGCACCTCTTATAGTTATTAATAGTCTCATGAACAGTGTTTAACACATAACCCTACATTGTTGTACATTCAGGAGACCCAACGGAGATGATGGTCACATGGGTGACGTTGGCAAGCACTGAGTACTCTATTGTTCAGTACAATAAAGCTGGTTTTCCTCTGACGTTACAAGCTTCTGGTGACATCACTAAATTCACTGATGGTGGATCAGAACATCGAGTGTTGTACATCCACAGGGTGAAACTGACAGGACTGGTTCCTGATCAGATGTATGGTAGGTGTCCCAACTAGAGCTGAAACATGTTTCAAATTTTTATTGATATGAAAATCCAGAGAAGACTGTAATTTGTCAGTCTTAACTACATGTAGTTTTCCGTATGTCAGAGAGAAATTTATTCAAAGTTAGCACACAATTTTAGTCTACTAAAACTGCAAAAAAGCTGCTTGTAAAAATCATGAGATCAGTAAGCTCAGAACTTTCACTCTAACTGAGTTAGGCAAAATATTTTTTTTTCTGTTTTTGAGAAGTGAAGAAAATAATTTATTTTGGGAAAAATCGCGTATTACTAATGTTTTGTATGTAAAACTTGCATACTAAACATAATTATCTTTGGGTGGCAGATTGGATTACTGCAGTTGTGCCACTAAAAAGGAATTAAAGATTACGACTGATCAGGATTGGTCACTACAGGGTTGGAATTTCAATAGTCTGAGTTACAGAAATGAATACCCCAGAAGGCTGTGGTCTATGAAAGGCCCAAATTAAAAGTCCTTGACCATGATATCCTGGGTGCCCAGTAAATTTTTCCAGTTGCCCAAAGACAAAAGATATTCGCCTGTGGCACCCGGACGTCTCTAGACAACAGCCTTCCCAGCTTTAACCCTTGAGTGCCTTGAGTGCCTTTCATGTCTCCAACACTGGCCCTCATTCTGCTGGAAAATCTTGTTTTTCGTTGTAACTTGCAGAGTATCATTGTGGTGGATTAGAAGGCTGGAGTGCACTGTATTCATTTAAAGCCCTCAAGTCCGGTGTGGACTGGAGTCCTCGGATGGCTGTCTTTGGAGATCTTGGAAGTGTAAATGCTAAATCTATAAGCTATCTGCAGGAAGAAACTCAAGAAGGAAAATATGATGCTTTCCTTCATGTTGGTGAGTTTTTTCAATGAATGTGAGAGGCATGCATGTACTTCCCACAAAATTCCTGATTCAATATCAGAGTTTGGTACCAATAAAATGTAGCCTTCAACATTTCCCTGTACACTTACATGTAGTTATACTTATTACTGTTCCTCTAATCAGGTGAAATCTGGTTACTCATGGTATATAATATTTTTTTCTTTACCAGGTGACTTTGCATACGACCTATATTCTGTAAGTTTCTTTTTGTGCATATTTCAGCCAAGTTGCAAAATCTTTCCCTGTAATTACATTAACGTACAATTAAAGTAGAGTCCAGGAATCTTAAAACAGATGGGCATCTTGGATTGATTTTAGATATTTCCGAGCCAACCTTAAATGTAATATATTATTATTAGTTATAAGAATAGGTATGAGGGTTTTTAATTGCGTTAGATATACGACATGAATTCTTCTATAAAACTACAGTTAGTAAGAGCAGCACTTGATTGTCATATAAGTTATCTTGTTGGCTGGAACACATTAAGCATTGGCTTGTGCGAGTACCAGTATGAAGCCTACATGTGTATACATGTGTATAATTTTGGTATACTACATGTAGTAAGCCACGATCTTGACTAGAATGTGGACAAGAGGTTTTGATTTGAGTACAGTTCCACACCCCTCTTTTACACAGAACAGAATGGTTTTTCAATGATCTGAATTTGACCATATCCTAGTTTAATCTCTCAAGGACTAGTTAAACCATCACAATACATGTAGCTTGAGAGTGGAATTCTTGAGTTTAAGATCGAAGTTAGCTCTCTGTGAGAAAAAAATAATTTACATGTAACACTGTCTAGATCAGCTGGGCATCATTGTTTTCGTTTCTACACACACAGGATAATGCACGTACAGGAGATGACTTCATGAATCAAATTCAGGCAATTGCTGCTTACGTACCATACATGACCTGTCCAGGAAATCATGAAAATTCTTAGTAAGTAATTATCATTATTGATTATTTATTACTGACAATGTACACAGATTTGTACAATAACAAATAGATTGCAGACCACAAGTTATTCTGTAGGTTTTGCATGGAAACATTAACCAGCTAAAACTACCTCTGGAGACCATAGTCTGTGATGTCTTCACTTTTTGTATAGAAGATCTCAGTTTGTAATCAGCTAATAAAGCTGGAAAAGGTCTAACAAGGCACAATTAAATGCATGTAATTAGAATAGATATTTTCTCAGAGACAAATTTATAAAGTATCGATCTCCTGATATCACTGATAAGTTTTTTTATTTAACACAATCTAATTTGCAAAGTAGAATTCAGAGATTCAATAGCTTTAGAAGAATATAACACCTACTCAAAAGGCAAGAAGAGTTAAACCTAAGCAAAAGCACTGTGCGAATGTGAGTGTAGTGGCTTTTTCACTACTCTGGTTTTACTGCACACTGTTCATGTTCACTAAAGGGCACATATAAACATATAAACTAGGCAAATATTAATATTATTCATTTCGGTCCTTGCAGCAACTTTTCCAACTACAAAAACAGGTTTTCCATGCCCGGAAATACTGAGAGTATTTTCTACAGGTAAATTGCATGCTGTTACTTTAGGAAGTTATATCTTTCTTTTCTCTGAGAACGTTCTTATCATGCACAAGAACTAAGAAAGAAACTGAAAAACCTTACTGGTAGTGATAGTTGCATACTAGGCTTTTGTCTGCAGACTTGATGTCATGTGTTTAAATACCTTTACTGCATACAAGGTGCACAAAGTCATGTAAAATTTGGCACAGATTCCAAGGCCAGAAAATTTGACAATTTTACACACCATGTACACTACCCAATATATAGTGATTTACCATCAGACACCATTGTTCACCCTTCAAACAACTCAAGAGTAGCTGTATTATTAGTTTGGAAGCATATTTTTACATGAATGTCCTTGATTCTTTTTCTAGCTGGAACGTTGGTCCTGCGCACATCATTAGCATTTCAACCGAGGTGTATTACTTCTATCAGTACGGCATTGAGCAGATTGTCCAACAGTATGAATGGCTTGAAAGAGACCTTCAGGTAAGGGGAAGGAAAAAAACAAACTTGTCCTATTAATGATTTGGTCTAGTAGATGGATACTCCTGTGACTTTTGGTAAAAACAGTGAACCTAGTACCTACAAGTAAATAAATCGCTGATGCCTGTGGGGTTGGACAACTATGGAGACCTTGTGTATGTCTCATCTTGTGGCATTGTGTTTATATCTAGAGTTTTGCGTTAGCTGAGCTGTGCCTATTTACCCATCCACAGAACCACTTAATCCTCTTACATGTGACTGGTGGGGCCTTGCCACGGGGAAAAAGCTGACCCTAGAGACAAATTATTTGCTTGGCTAGATTCTAAGACTACGTACATTGTAAACATTTGACTACATGTAATTCCATGCTGATTTCCACCCCCAAAATATCCGCAGGTCGAATTTTAAGCCATTTGTCATAAAAGTTGTAGACCATAGAAAATTTTAGTAAAGAGTGGAAATTCTGGCTCAAAGTGGTACATGTATTGATGTATTTCTTTATGGCAAAATTCTCATAGCAAGTCTTAAACTTCCTGGAAGATTTGTAAAGCAACTTGCCGAATCAAATTGTTTTATTCAGAGATTGAGTAGTGATATTTTTTAAGAAGGAAAGCAGCATTGACGTGGTAGAAATCTTGTTCCAAAACAGCCAGGCAAATCAAGTGTTTCAAAAGGGGCCCTTTCCTCTCTGTAGCCAGACTCTGCTGGCTGAGAGACACAGGTAGCTCTGGAGATAGAAATTAGTGTTCAATAAATAATGCTTTTCATTTCTGATCAGTCTTTTACAGAGTACCATGTTTTGCTAAGGTCTTGAAATATTGCTATTGATTGCAAATTTCCTCATATAGGAAGCCACATCTCCTGAAAACCGTGCGTTACGTCCCTGGATCATTACTATGGGTCACAGACCAATGTATTGCAGTAATTCTGATGGTGATGATTGTACCAAGCACGAGAGTAGGGTATGTTGACTGTGGTTCTACATAGTTTTAAGATGATACTGATAGTACAGTGTATGCCACCAAAGTGTTAGACAACAAGGACTTTTTTTATATTTCCGAGTGTGCTTTTGTCATCATCCTCAAATCTAAGTGAAATGTCACACTAATAGGTGGAAAAACACAATAATTTTAGTATCTGGCTTTCTGCATGCATTGCAGGCCTATGATGATCAAGACTATTTGGCTGTCTCCAGACATTGCATACCTATGGTGATAGAGAATACTATCTTGTTCTCTGCACGCATTGCAGGCCTATGATGAAAGAGATAGTACTCAGCTCTCTGCTTGCATTGCAGACCTATGCTGATAGAGAATAAGCCATTATGTACTGTAATTACACAAATAAGCACCACGGCACTTACTATATTTTTCTTTCCTCAAATGTGGTGCTTGTTCGAGCGCTGCACCTGTATTTGAGGGCACCGTTTCTTTGAAAATGAATGCGATGTAAAGCAGGTTTTTCTTTTAATTCAAAGGTTCATTTTCAATCTGTGAAAAAATTTAACTTCTGAACTATGTTTCGTAAGAATTTTTTATCAGAAAACTAAATCGTTGTAATCATTTTGAATTGAACAACGACCCTTTTTGTTTCAGACTTACTGAAGTAAGTACCGCAAGTGCTTATGAACTTTTTATCCTAAATATGCTGCTTATTTGAGGGCAGTGCTTTACTATGAGCGGCATTTCCTCAAGTAAATGTGGTAGTTACATACTTTGATGATGATCCTATTATGCCTTTTTTAGGTGCGCTCTGGAATCACTTCAAAACATCTGTTTGCTTTGGAAGAACTATTTTACAAATATGGTAAGTTACAAGTTAGTAGAGTTTGCAATCAGAGCTGCAGTGTAAGTACCGGTATGTAGGGGGTATCATTGTTCATGCACTAGACATCATGATGATGTTAAGGCTCAACTGTTCACGAAAAAAGTGTGTTCCTCCTCTTTCCCCTCTATGTGGAACATTTTAATATGAGAGAGTGATGCAAATCGAGTCTAGGGGGTTTCTGTCAAGCAAGCGATTCTTGACTAACATGATGTGATAACAGCCATGATGATGGAATTCCCTATGCTATACCACAAATTAACTATTAACCACACGGTGGTCCACAACTAGATGAGAGAATTTCAACATTTTTGTGCAGAGTAATATATATGTTTTAGCTAAAAATTAAATTTGGGTAAAAATTATTTTAACCTAGTTTACATGTAATTCTCAATTTCCTTTGTCTTCTAACCCTTATTATTGATAATCAATGAATAAATAGGGTTAAGAGACAAAGGAATTTAATTTTTACCTGAATTTAATTTTTAACTACAACCTATACATTGAGCATTAATCCCATAGAGCTACACTCTGTGCAATTTGCGTGCCTATGATGCTATCTAACCTTGTCTGAAGTGAAGATCTGTTTCTTCAGTTTTTTGTTACAGTGCGTACAATGGAAACCCACCACATTTATATGGCCACCTCATTATTACAGCCATCTTATTGTGGTCCGAACTAAAACTCTGGCAGTGAGTCCTTTTCTAATTTAATTAAAGAACCCCTATAATTTGGCCACCCCGTTAATATGGCCAGAATTTTTTGGACCGTTGTGACCGGATTAACGGGGTTCCACTGCAGTTCTGACAGCTATGCACGACATGTTGTTCCATGTAACAGTAGTTTTCCTCTCAATAAATTTCTCCAGGTGTTGACCTGATGTTCTGGGCTCATGAGCACTCTTATGAACGACTCTGGCCACTGTACAACAGGCAGGTAAGATATCGCAACCTACTTAATGAATTTGACCACAACATAATGGTCCATCCTCAATTCTATGAAGAGGCTCTATTTAAACAATAGAGTGTTTCTGTTGAGGAACTAGCGGTCGATAGTTGCCCCGCGGAAATTTGATGTTCTTAAAACAAATATTTGTCTACGAAGTGAAGCTTCGAGGGCAAATATGCTACATGTAGAGTTAAGAACATCCATTTTCCAAAGGGCAACTATCAGACTGATAGTTCGAGACATAAACACTCTATTGTCTTCATTTTTCACAACTAAATTTAATAATGAACTATAATTAAACAATAGTGTTTCTGTCGAGGAACTATCGGCTGATAGTGGCCCCGCGGAAATTTGATGTTCTTAAAACAAATATTTGCCCGAGAAGCGAAGCTTCGAGG
>OMLO01005542.1_pt1 | contig 10614 bp, 13 predicted proteins | sample 1674811 | NCBI WGS metagenome assembly OMLO01 (sample SAMN06265003, study PRJEB25207) | coral metagenome | isolation source: Coral host | place: Mexico:La Bocana,Puerto Morelos, Mexico | collected 2008-11-13
TGCCAACAGTGCCGGTTACATGGTGATTGTTCTACAGAACGTTTTGGTCTTCAATTTGCCCCAACGATATCAATTCCCAAACTAATTTCAAATTTTTTGAATGAAGGAAAATGATTTCCATTCAAATCAGTCAATGGATAGTAGAACGTTTTCAGCCTAGGTGCCGATTCTGACACAAGCGGCCGTTTGGATGCTCGCCTGCAGCCGTGGCTTGCATCCACACTCAGTGGCCTCAATGCCGGAGTGAGGCGTGACAACTCTGAGAACATCATTGCCTTCTTCAATTTGCAAACCCAAGGTGTTCTTAGCACCAGCCGGATGCATTTCATGTTACAGCAGGTGACATCTTTATGTCACGCTCACAGTCGCTCTTTGATTTGTGTGATTATCATGCCCAACCGTGCTGGTGATGCAAGAAGTGGAACTGGTCATGTGAAGATACTGAGCCAAATTATGCCCAATTGATGTTTTTTTTGGAATACTTCCTGAAACTCAGCAGTAATTGAAACCCAAACCTACTTATTATACATAGACCCCCACACTGTCAAAACGGTCAGTGTCAGATTATAACCATAATTTCTTTTCGCACAAACTGCCCAGGACTGAAGTCAAGGCCGATCCCGAAGCAAGCGCTGATGAAGAGCAGGAACAAGATGAATCTGGGAACGATCAATGCCACTTGGCAAACACAGCCATGGTTCCGAAACAAACAAATCCCAAAACGCCCTTTGGCATTTTCATTAGGGGGGTCTTCCTGTTAGTTTGTTTGATGTTCCTGTTTTGAACATGATGATTTTGCGAAAGGAATTGAACAAATAATGGTGCTTCTTCGTGGACTTCTGACCCTTGTGTTTGGTGATGGGGGTTGCCATTAACTAATGTCTACAAGGTGACGATGATGAGGAGGACACTGAGAAAACAACCTCTGCTGAGCACATTCTCAGGGACTTTTGTCATGAAATCCGATGTGCTCTCATGGACAGGGACCGTGGGCTTCGCGTCACTTGACAATAATAATAGTTATTATCAGTCAGTCAGTGACAAAAGAATCTACAATGAAATTTCAAACTTGGAACTTTGCCACTGTTTTTTACATTTGAGATTATATCAACCCTGAAGGTGAAGAATGCAATGGTTCATTTTGAACCCTCTTCGATATACGGTACCAGAGAAGGCTACCAGGAGGTGTTGTTAGTGGCATCGCTGGACAAAACCAACCACTTTGTCAAAAGCAAAGCTTTCAAGACCGCTGTCATTGGGGGGGTCAGCATGCTTCCCAGAAATGAAATGGCAAAGCCACCTCGCGAAAATGGGAAGTATGGCAGCGACACTCGCTTCACCCGTGTCCAGGAGATGAAACAGGCTTGGAGCCCACACATGTCCCACTCGGGTTCCGTCCAGCCTCAGTTCCAATGAGTGTTCAAAAACATTTTGTTTTCAACACTGTTTTCCAAAACCGTTTTTCATTAACTGTTGGCAAAATTGTTCCGAACCCTGCCAGTTTTGTGCTGGGACTAGCCTTCTGAGCAAGCTGGTCGATGGGCTTGTGCCTTCTGGTGATTGGCCAACAGTGGTGCTTGACATGTTTGGATTCGATGGTTTTGCAGCAACATATTGTTTGTGCCAAAATGCCAGAGGCCCCTGAAAAAAACTGCAGTTGTTGTTGTTGTTGTTGTTGTTGTTGTTGCTGTTGCTGTTGCTGTTGTCCTTCTTCTTGCTGGCTTTCGTTGTTGGTGATACTGTTATTACCTGGTCCCTAAAGATTTTGTCGTTGTCAAAAAATTGATGGTAATCTTTTGTGAGATGATGTTGATAACTAACTCTGCTTCAATTCAACATTGGCTCGTTAGGCAAGAAGTTTGCCTGTGGCACAGTCTGCCACACACCCGCCGAAGCTGCCTACGTCTCCAATTATGTCTCGCAGAAGCTTTTCTCAATGGCCAAAACTGGTGATTTCAAAATTGAAGGATTCCCTGATTTCAAGGCAACACTTGAAGAGTTGAAGGCATTCCAGAAATGTCCAATGCCTACTTTCGCTGTGTGTGTGGCAGCAGGCCACAGTTTGGTAGTCAAAGATGCTCTTGTGCAATTTTGGGCCAGCAAGCCTGAATTTTCTGAAAAAGTGGAAGGCCTTTTATCCAAACATGACCAAGAATTCAATCCCACAGGGTTGAAGCGCGGCTTGGCAACCCAGACGAATGGCAACGCTGATGCTGAAGATCCAGAGCCTGCAAGCAAGCGACTTCGTTTGAGCTCGGCCAAGACTTTGAATGAGCTGGAAGGAGAATTCCCTGAAAGGTTTCTTGGCTTACATTCCAATTCAAATAAATGATTCCACTTTCCACAAAGTTGATTGAGATCTACCGAAATCCATCAAACTAAAAATATCCTAAAGCTCCCCACCAAAGACACAACAAAACCAAGAACAACGTGGGACCCACGATATGAGGATCCAGCTGAATTGCGGCCAATTCAATTTGACCTTGGCGGAAGCTGATGGATCCCTTTGGATTGGTGCCACAGCAGCTTGCACGGTGGATGTGTCTACAGAATTGTTTGGTGTGGGGTCAGGGGGCTTTGTGAAACAGTCTGAAGCGACCGACACTATGTCAGATTCCTCTGCGGAAGGCCGTTGGGTGGCCTTCTCAATCCATGATGCCAGCACTTTGGTTGCGCTGGAAAAGACCCGACAGGAGCCAGAACATCTTCAACAACTCAGCTTTTGGAACAAGGCTAGCACTCTAAGTCTAAAGTCTAACATGTTTCTCAACACGAACGGGTTGTTTTCAAACATCGGTTCAGTTCATTTGCCAACTGTTTTTGGACATAAACTCCTACTGAATGGCCCCAAGTCCCTTTACTTTAAACTTCTGTGCAGGTCATGCGATTAAACGACCTTCTCAGATCATTGGAAGACAGTGGCGAAGTCGGCTACAGCTTAGCGGAACACCGATTGGAGAAAGATGATGCTGGCAATTTCAGTGTCAAGAGCTTGGTGCCAGTCTGCTTCGTGCTCGACCCTGTGAAGACCAAGCGCAAGAAACAAAAGGCAAGCCCAAACGATTCTCTATGTTCAAGTGGGATCTCAGGGAAGGTGAACAATGTAAACTCCAGGTATCCCCAGGTACATTGATTTTAAATGTCAGTCTCGGTCCTATCTTCTGTTATTTGACTCTGTGAAGGCATCTGCCAATGCCCTGACTTTCGGTGCAAAGCTGGACTATGCCAAGCTTCGCAGCTGTGCCAATATTCAATTGATTTGGCGCTTGAGGCCAGGTTTTCAATTCAATATGATGATGGTGCTTTCAGAAACGTCCTTCCAATCAGAATAAAAATGGTTTCATCATTGACTATCACTACCGCTATCGCTGACTATCACTTGCCAGGATCCACACTGAGACTTCGGACGCTTCGTCTAGTTGCCTTGCGCCAGTGAGGCCAGTGGCAGTGACAGCCGGATCCATCTGCCTGCAGGCAGAGCAGGTTCTCAAGATCATGTGATCTCCTTTTGTCTAGTGGATCTAGTTTTGCTTCAGTGACGTCAGGGATTCAGCCCACAGCTTCACAGGGACCACTGGCCAGTAAGATGCCCAATAAAACACATCAAACGATTATCATCATCACCATCATCATCGTCGTGATCATCATCATCATCATCATCATCATCATCATCAAACGCTCAAACGATCAAACAAAGTGCTTGATCAAACAAACCCATTCTGGATAGTTACTTACTTCCATTAGTGTTGTGGGACGTGGCCCAGTGAAGGGGGATTGAAGCAAGTGGTTGGGAGCCTTGATCTCGCTGATTGAACCGGACCATTGTGAGGACAAAAAACTCTTTACAAAGCAGCTTTAGATTGACTCAGTCTCAAATGAAGCATTTTGATTTTGAGAATCATTTGAAATTGCTGTATCAACATCATCACGACTATTTTTAATATGATGATATATTGATGATGTTGGTCTTCGAGATCATTAACAAATCGCCTTTGACCAGTTGCAATCGTTTTTGAAACTAATTCTTGGTTCTGAACTCTGATATTTAAGGCTTCAGGTAGTGACACGCAGTGGCCTTTAGCCATTGTCCAATGGCGTCGTCTCAGCCTGCGACCGGGGCAGCTGGGAATGTTCTTGCGTTACCTGCGTTTTCTATGGACGACTATGCTATGATGGTTGAGGGGACTGTGGCTGCGGCTCCTAGTGTTGCCACCCCGAAAGCAGCCCCAAAAGCTGTGGCCAAGAAAGGTGGTGCTGAAGCCCCAGCTAGAGGACCCTTCAGTGATTCATTTGGTCAATAGTCTTCAACATGATTGACTTAGATTAATCATAATATGTCACAAAATAATATCAAAAAGAATCAGTATCCATCATAGCTGTCAAAAAAAATCAGTCTCCATCATCATAGCTGTGAATATTTCAACTGTCATCGATGTTCACTCACTGACTCTTGCCAGGATCAAGTTTGCTGGCCCGCTGTGAAGTCAGTGGCTCAGGAAGCTCAAACGAACAGAAAGAGTCAGAAGGCGGAGACAAAACAAAAGAAGACGAGGAACCAGCTGTTTTGAAAAAACCAGCTGCAAAGAGATCAAAGAAAACAAAGGATGGTGATGATGACCATGCACCTCTTGGGTTTCAAGGTGGCAAGGATGATGATGATGATGAAGAGCCTGATGATGTATCAGCAGGTGGCAAAAAGAAGACCAAGAAAAAAGAAAAGAAGAGAGGCAAGGCTGACAGTAAGGCAAAGGGCAAGACCGAGTCCAAGCCTTCCAAAAAACGGCCTTCCAAACGAAAGCCACACACTGCGGATGAGTTGGAAGGTGAGTCTTCAGAATCTTCAGATTCCCAGCACGATGGTTCATATGTCTCTGAAGAACAACTTAGAAAAGCCTTTCGAGAAGTCAGTCATGCAGAGGAAACTGCTTCGATTCCGAAGGCGCATGTTTCTTAAGCCTTGTTCTCCAAGTTTTTCATCCCATGTTCAAAAGCTTTTGTTCCCAACAAGCCTTGTGCAGGTCAATTGGCTGGATGGTTCGGCACAGCCTGGCTTGAATGGCATGAGTCTGGAGGCTGTGGCTGGAGACGTTTTGTCAACCTAGCCTAGTGATTTTTCAATGACTGCATCCAGTGATTATTCCCATCTTGCAGGCCCACATGGAGCTGGAGAACACTGAGGCTGGAAATCTTTATCCATCATGTTTTCAGTGGCTGGTGGCCCAAATTCTTAGACTCACCTTTCATGTCTTTCCTATTTTCATTCCATGTGGAAAAATGTCAATGTTTTCAGGCAGCCCCTGAGAAACCTGGACCCGAAAAGATGACCACTGAGGCTGGAATTTGGCATTTCCCATCATTTTAAATTAAATATGAAGTCCACTGAGGCTGGTGCTCCACCCGAGATGGAGGATGAGGCCACTACTGGGGCTGGTATACAAAATTCTACTGTCACCGACATGTCATCTTCAGTTTTGATCTGGTTTGGGAATTAATTTCTGATTTGGAAATTTCAATCACCCTGATTTGGGATTTTCGAACACCACTTGCATGTTCTACCTTTACATGGAAAGAATCCTTCTTTTGTTTTTCTGATTTCAGGCCTTTCGGTTCGAGAAGGACTACCCTGAGGCTGGAAAATGAAAGCCAACATTTTGGTTTCGCTGAATGTCTGTGAAACAACCATCATCCTGAAATATCCTGAGTATGTTTTCTAATTTCTCAAGTTTCCATAGTGGAGGTCGAACGCAATGACTTGGAATGGACTCTCCCTTCTCCCAAGCTGGAGCAAAACCCTAAGGCTGATGAGGCTGGAATATTTTTCTTGAACTTTCAAATTTGTAGTTACGAACTACTAAATATTATGCAATCTTCCAGGTCCAGGTGTATAATCTTGAGAAGAATGAGGACACTGAGGCTGGAAGCCAACTTCCCAGTTAACACTACAAATCAAATTCCATGGCCACATTGCCAGGTGGCTCCTACAACACCTACACCGGGAAGTGAGAACTTGGAGGACAGGATGCCACTGATTTCTTTCCATTTGACATCTTCCCATAAAAACACGTGTGTCAATCGAGGTTGTTAATGCTGGACTCACAACTTCTAGACTTATTTCTGCTCCTTTCCACTGCCTGCTTGAAGTAACTGAACCAACCAATATTCACTGACAACCTTTTCTGGTTCAATCCTTTATAGAAATCTTTTAGATTTTGAACGTTGATCATCATCTTTGATCTATCGGCCCATCATGATGCATCAAGGGCAGTGGGTTTGGGCGTGGGTGCCAGCATCTGCGCCCTTTCCTTCACCACCCATGCATGGACCAGCCATGGGACCCTTCCACAATGCTGCGGCGATGGTGCCTTTCATTGACCCAGCAAGCGGAGGTTTGCAGTTCCAACCTGCAGAGTTTGAGGAGGTGCTCATCGAGTCTGGGAGTGAGGCTGACGTGAAAGATGTGAAGGAACCACCATCTGGCAAGCCTACAACCAATCCTCCAAATACAAAAGATGCAAAAGATGCTGCAGGAGTTCCCATGGGGGGTGGCAAAGCCGAATCCGGAGAGACTTTGACACCGGCACAAAAGTTGATGGATGGATCGGAAAAAACAAAACCAGAAAACAGGAAGCGTGGATTTGAAGAGACAAAGTTTTCAATCCCTACTGCCAAGACGAGAGCGGTTCCGCGGCCACCGCAACATGTGCCTCCACGACATCTTGTGGTTGCACAAAGTTCCAGGCCTGAATCCAGCCAGGGATGGGAGTCTCAGTCTTGGGGAAACTGGCACAGCCGATCCTGGGACCATGAACCACAATGCCATGGACGTGATGAACATTGGCGTCGTGAAGGTGATCAACACTGGAAGGACTGGCAACAGGCTGACCAGCAATCCTGAAGCTAGCACCGGTAGTTAGCTTTGGCCTAACAAGCACATCTACCTTGAGGATTTTTTGATGAAATTGAAAACTTATCAGCATTCAGTCAGTGACTTAGTAGAAGTCTTCGAGATTCTTTGAACATATTTTCCCATAATAATTATCATAATAATTTCCCCTTCTTTCGTAGCGAATTGAACCTCAATTTTGAAAGATGATGCAAAGCAGGCCATTTATCAATGATTGATGCACTGATCAGTGATGCATCTGACTTTCCAACAAGCCACACTTTAGAAGATCGCAAAAACTTTTTAGTTGCCATCAGTGCAACAGTACAGGTGCATGATCTATTGTAGAGGCTAGCGGAAGGAAAGCTCGTTCCAAGAAAAACATCAGCTGCTGGGGGTGCAAAGAAACACCTAGTTGTCATATCAACCTCCATGACTCTGGTCAACCTTATTGAGGTAAAGGCCTGATCCATCACTGAACCATTAGACATCACTGACTGGTCAATTACCCATCACCATTGCTTGGGCCCCTCACAGTGCCAGGAGCTGCGTGCTCACACTCCTGACTTGACTGTGGAAATCGAGTCCACTCAGGAGTGATGTTTGCTTTTTGCACGTTTCATCAGTCAGTTTGTTTCTCGTAATGATTTTCAAATTAATAGTGAATCTCATTGTTTTGCAGGAATCTCCAGAACCTCTTGATGAGCCCTGCTGTATCAAGGGCGATCTAAGTGATCCAGTCGGAAAACCAGACAGATATGTATTTCCGAATGGAGATGAGGTTCACATGTGTGCTGGTGAAGTCATCACTAGAGAGGAGCTTCAACAACTGTATCTTAATTTGATCAATTTTTTTGTGTCTTGAACAAGTTGTCAGTCCAAACAAAACAACCCCTACTTGCATCTTGCAGGAGTTGGAGGAGATCCGCATCAAACAACGGTTCCGCAACGCAGAGGCGCCTCCCAACTGAAAGACTTGCAAGCATTCCAGTCCATGGCTCACTGACTACTACTGGCTTTCCACCACGCTAGGATCTTATTTTGATGAGCACTGACTTCAAAGTTGCCAAGGATGCCAAAGAGGCCAGGTTTTTTTGGAAAGTTTCATTGTTGAATCAGTTGTTGACGCAAAGAACTGCGCAACCTGAATGTTACCATTGGTAGCTGCTACTGTTGGTCTTGTTTGTTACTTTTTGGTATTGACAAATCTCACTTTCCACAAACCACTTCCGTTTCCGGCCAGGAATTGGTTCGACAAGAACCTCCAGTCCATGTCTTAGTAGAAGGTGCAATTGCTTAAAGTCAATTACGCCACTATTCATCTTGATCAGGTCCAAGTTCTTGAGGAGACCCCGGAGAACCCAAACAACACGTCTAAGAGAAACAAGACGTTTCTTGGCTAAGTACGTTGCTGTTTTGCAATTGAAATGTTAAAGTCCTTTGGTTTGTTGTGAGGTTGCCAAAGAAAGGAAAGGTCTCTACATGTCCGAAACCAAAAGCGAAGCCAAAGGTGGGTCAAAAGCCCAAAGCAAAAGCTAAGTCAAAGGTGGGTCAAAAGCTCAAAGCAAAAGCTAAGTCAAAGGTGGGTCAAAAGCCCACAGCAAAAGCTAAGTCAAAGCCAAAGCAAAAGGTCCAAGGCGACTCTTACAAAAAAGCTTACAGCAGAACGTACCGCAGAGAGTTGGCAAAGGGCACCCCAATTGATGAGGCCTGGCCTGAACATGTTTTTTCTAGTCCCACATTTCTGATGTTTTTCAAATGCATTCCACATCACATCATTCCGCCACTCTGTATCATAGCATCCAAATTTCAATACCAAAGATTTACTATATCCATCATCATAGTTTGTGATGCATATTATTTTTGAAATTCATATACAATTTATTTTCCATATCATATAAAAATATATTACATCGATTTCCATATCATCTAGCCAGGCACGTCAACTTGCCCGAGCTGATGGCCAAGCTTGCAGTGGCTGACGAGCGATGTTTTGGGCAATGGCAATCATGGTGTTGGGGCAATGATGTTTTGGGCTGATGGTGAAAAACAAAACGATGTTGTGGGCAATTCAATGTGAAAAAACAAAAAAGGTGTGAGCGCTGTGCCAGCTGTTGTGTGGGTTTTTGAAGTTCTAGTTGCATATGGGCCAAGTTCCAGTTAACATGAGACTTCCTTCCTAAGATAACAACCATTTACTTTCTTTAAGTGGGTTCTTGAAGATATTATCATAGCCACTTACTGTGACCATGACGCAATGTTATTCACTTCATGGTCGCCATAGAACTTGAAGGCCATGATGTGTTTTCCAACGTTTTAAGAGGAAGCCTCTTTGAGAAAGTTATCGAAATCAAGGGCAACAAAACATAGCGCTTTGTGTTGGTTGGAAAATGGGTCATTAATGTAGCTTCCTTTGTAGAATGATAAGACAATACAGTAGTATACGAATGTATATTATGAGTTGGGTTGTTCTTCTGCCCAGAAATAGTGGCAAATGAAGGTTTATAGGAGTCCTCTACTAAACATCAGTGGAAAAACGTGAAGGTTTTAAACTTCAGAATCCGTGAAAATGCCCCCAGAAGTTTCTCCATATGTTCAACAAGGCAGCTTGTTGCATATCAGATTATCCTTCCATATTATATTTAAACATCAGATGGTCTGAGTATGTTGGATACTGTGGATGGTTCAGAAATGCCGGCGATCACCAGTTGATACTGTAGTAAGTATATAGTTTATCCCATTATTTACGAGGGGTTTGCAAACCACTATCCCAGGTGGTGTTGTAACTTGCCGGATTTTCTGAACCATCAAAGTTACGTCCCTCTCGCGAACCCAGGGACCGGTGGAACCTGGACCAGGTGCCAATGTTGCTCCATGGGACGGGAAGATTTACAGACATTTCCCGTTGAATGTAACCATTTGTTCACCGAAATCATGCAATGTTGGTAAATAGTCCACACATGGAGCATTTGGGGTCGAGGGTGAGTAGTTTAGAGGAAGCCAAAAAAATGTTTAAAGAATAAGCATTTAGGTTGGGAAAACAATAAAGTCAGTTGAGTTTCTTGTAATTCACATGTAATTCACTCAAGATCCTACAGGTTTTGTTTACCAGATTCGTACATTCCAAAACACAGCATGCCCGGAAAATTGGTATATATATATATATATACATTTCCTTGTTGTAAAATGACAATGTGTCCAGCCGATTTGTTTACATTGACCTTAGTAATTCCTGGTTTCGAGTAACTCTGACTTATCGAAGCTGGATGGGGAAGTTGTGTCCACAAAGAGCTTCGTATTCTACTAAGCCATTATTAATGCCTGATTCTATTGTGGGAGAAAAATATATAGATTTTCATGAAATTGCTGGGTTTGTGGTGAAACTGCCTTGTGTGATTGCACAAGGCAAGATGAGAAACACTTTTTACAGATCACGATCGAAATTCTTGTTGCAAAAGGATTGACTTGCAGAAAATGCCCTAGGCAAAACTAAGAAGGTACCGCCTCACCCCCGAAAACTAACGGCTGGAGGGCCCCAAAATGATGGGCCTTGGAAAGGGTAACTCCCTTTAAACATGGCAATTTTTGGTATCCATGTTAGGGGTATATACCTTCGATTATCCAGATGCAGATCTTCCTGGTTTAGATCTTCCCTCCAAAACGTCGTCCAGGATTTTACTCATAATATGTTGGAAAGACCTGATCAAAAAAAAGACTGCCTAACTCAGAGT
>OMLO01005544.1_pt1 | contig 10613 bp, 6 predicted proteins | sample 1674811 | NCBI WGS metagenome assembly OMLO01 (sample SAMN06265003, study PRJEB25207) | coral metagenome | isolation source: Coral host | place: Mexico:La Bocana,Puerto Morelos, Mexico | collected 2008-11-13
AGCACCGGTATTGCCCGCAGAGTGAATGAGAGATTTCCATAAAAATGAAAGGCAGAGAGGAACCGCCGAAGTATGGTACTGCCGGCTAGTTGTCTTATTAAATGTTGCTAAAGGTTTCGATCCCGGTACATCTTTGAACACATTAACCAGATAAATCATGACAAAATCGTCTCCCTAAACTGTTGTTAAAATCATAAAAAACGACATTCAATTTTAATCGGTGAGAATAAGTTAAATTTGAGTCACACTCGCAATAATTTAAAAATTCAGACGATCAATCCAGTCATTCTTACGTTTAATATTGTCGTAATATCGGACGATTTCAAGGAATTAAACAATTATATAAACTGTCGATCAACTTCAACTTTGCATTGGAGTTAAAAAGACGGCGATAATTATGACCAATGTATACCACTTTTGTTATTTCTTGCTCTGACCTAATAAAGTTTCTAGATCAATGAAGCTTGTCCCGAGAGTGTATAGCATCTATCTTGATCCGCTCTCTACACGTGTACATAGCAAAATTACCGGTGAAATTTCCCTTCGTTTTGTGCAGGAAGGCAATGTACCAAAATCTCAACGCGCGTGCAATTTGTTCAATGCACATCAATCCTACGGTCCAAGACTAGCCCGGCGTGGTTTCTTAACTCCCCCCGAATTTTCAGCTATATAAGCTTGGTAGCAAGAGAGTAGCGGGAACTGAGCTTAGAACTAGATGTTACCTGAAGTAATATCCCAGTTGTCATATGCGATCCTCTGAAATCTTTGCCACTTTCGTCAGCCGGTTCGTTCTGCAAAAGGAAACAAAACCTTGTGTTACGATTTATTTGTGGTTGTAACTCCACCACCATCCAAGCTTGCTTGCATGCATTAGTCAGAGATACCTAAACGTTAGTTTTCTTGCAAAGATCACGTTTTGCTCTGATCGATTTAACAGATATATTTTTTAGATTAATTGTGTTTTTCTCTGAGTCCTAAACAATTCGACATGCGCCTAAATTCAGTGTGAAAAAAAAACCTCGCAGTGTTTGGAAATTTTAATTTCCAACTCCATCGTAGGTAGCAGTTTTACTTGAAGTACTGTCTTGTATTTGTCACTATCATTCGTCCTGTAAAAAGAAAAAGCTTGTGTGAAGCCTATTTTCAGTTTTGTCCCAGTCCCCATTATCCAAGTTCTAACTCAACCGTTGATCGTTTTGCGAGTGACACATAAGTCTGGCTTCAAGTCAAGCCGTCATTTTATACATTATTCACAGATATTCACATGTACAATGAAAATGTAATTAACTATAACTTTCTGCAAACAAAAATTAAAGAACAGTTCCGCTAAGACTAATTTTAAACTGAGTCGGCCGACCGACTGCGTGTGCGAAAAAATTAAACATTTTCGAAAACAAGAACAAATTAACGCTTTATACCGGACAGAGATTGCTTTAGCTGCTCGGAATTAACTTAGAACAGACTGTAGAGAACTGTGACAAAACTAGGAGACAATTTTGGTGTGCAAATCATACGCCGACGAACTTCAAGATAACTTCATTCATAGCGCAGTAAAAATTATTAGGCTCGACTAACAATTTTTGTACTACAGTAATTAATTCCTTGAACAGTTCTTACCTTGAAAAGAGCTCAAGAACCCGCATTTGCTGGAAGTTTTCTGTGACACCTTTGGATGATAAAAGCACGTGTTTGAAGTGGGTTTTTACTTTGAAGCGAAGTTCAACTTTTCACTGGCCAGTGAAGAAAGTAAGTGAGTTTCTTAGAATCGATTAGAACACATCGTCGAGAAAACCGAGCCCAAAACGAAAGTTTGAATTTTTCGTTCGTACTTTTGCAACTTTTGAAATTTTGAGCACAAATTAAACGGTAAACGTGCGGTCCAACGAAAGCAACGCGGCAAATGCTTCTTCGCATGCTAATTTTTAAAATTTAAATTTTCAAACGCACGCACCAAGTTGGGATTGTTTGATTGGTTGTTTTAAAGCGTGGGATTTCCAAAATATCGGAATTAAAGTGATTGTTAATTGTGTCTTGAACACTTCCTAAGTATAAGCACCATTATCTTCAACTGCGTCACAATCCAGGCGCTAAGGAAAACTGCATCCTTGCCGGCACAACCTCTTAAAATATTGCTTTTAAAATTCCGCTCTTTCTGATCTCGGCGTTGTTTACTTGTCCAAAATTCTACCTTACACTACTAGTCAACTGGTTACAGCGAGACATTGAGTTCAACCAAGGCTACACACATCACGTTTCTCTTGAGCGGGGACTAGGTTCTTGGCTCTGTATCTCCGTCTCAGATACCAGTTGTGACAAAAGCGAGTTGTTTCTGTGGTAACCTTATAAATGTACTGTGTTCTTCATTAAATCAAAATTCAGCTTAACTTTTTATAATCAACTGTAAATTTACAATACTCGCTCTTTCGCGGCATCGGCTCGATCCTACCTCCGTATCCTGTTTTGACCGTTTTTATCAAATATAAAATGTCGCTGGACCGATGAAGGGACACCCCTGATGAGAGTCGCACACTGCAAGGAGAATATTAGTAAATACTACCCTTAAACTGTTCAATAAGCGTCAAAACCCTAAACAAAACACCCGACTGAAGCTGGCATCCCCGTAGGCTCGATTTCCGCCGCTCTCTCGTTTCTGGTCTGCGTCCCTCCCCGGGCTCCTTTCCCGAACAGCGGTTGGTGATCGAGCCTAGCATCCCCGGTATTCGAAGACGCCTTGCCTTCGACACGATATACAGATTATTGATCCTTGATTTGGAGAATTATGGAGTTTGAACTTAACTTTCATGGTTGGTGTTGCTATTGCTGATGTATATGAATTAAAAATAAGAATACCCTGGAATGTTTTATTCAATTTTGTTTTGGCAATGGGATTTCAAGAAACGCCGATGAAACAAAGCCCCGCCTTCTTATGAGCGGGACATCAAAGAGTCGGAAATTTTAGAAAGTGTCGGGGATCTTTTTGGACTAAATGTGGTCGGTGTTCTTTTTTTTTTTTGAAACTTTGCGTCGCGACGATCAAAAAGCAAACTTTTAGACGCCTAAAAACACAAGGAGCCCCAGGAGCCTGACACCCCATATCTAGTTTCTTGACGTCGGATTGGGAAAACACGGAGAGTAATAAACCTTAGGATTGATGAAGGTGGACAGAAGCTACCGGAAATTCAGAACAGAAAACAACAGATCGAACAATTCCAAAAAAACTTGGCCAATCATGGAGATGTTGTTGTCGCTGCCGGCATTTATTGATTGAAAAAACCTGCATTGTTTATTCTTTTTTCACTGCGTTTGATAAACACCGATTCACCGGCGATGCTCTCTTTTGAGCGGAGCATCATATAGTCGAAAATTTTGCGTCCTCCACGATCTCTCCCCACCTCAGTCCACTAGCCCCGTATTTTGCCTCGCATGGGTGTTTTATAGACCGCACACGCCTGGGAATAGCACATGTAGAGAAGACGTGCTCCCCAGCAAGTTCATTCTGTTGGTGTGCCTTTGAGAGCGTTTAGAATCTTTTAAGAGAGTGAACGCTGTGTGTTAAGGTAAAGTAGACTTATCATTTTGTTCAAATTTGTTAAACGTAAACATTGGAAGCCACACAAGTGGCGAAATCTGTAATCTGAATTGCTTAGACAACGAATTTTCAGCACTCCTGCTTTCAACATGGCGGATCAGTATTTGAAGCGACGACGCAATCAGCTCATCGAAGAAATTTACGCTAAGTTCGCATTGCAACTTGTCAAGAAACTTGATATTATTACTGTGCACTGTTTTCACGTAAAGTGGCCAGTTTAGAAATCGAACTAAAGATTTTTTGTCCACTTGCACGTTGAAAGTTGACGTCATTGCGTTCGAGAGACCAATTCAACAAAAAAGTTCAATCGTATACTTGTGAGGTTAACCTTTGAAAACATACGGTACGATTCTTTAGCAATGGAAAGTACATATTTTCAGTAACACGTGATGGCTTTACATGTAGACTCTCAGATTTGCGTTATAATCTTATTTTTTGTCGACTACAGTTTCAAAATCTTGTGAAGTTGCTAACAAAGAATATTTAAGTAAAAAAGCACGATTGTTGATAACTTGGTAATCAGTTACGAAAATAAGTTTCGTTTTTGTGAGGCAAATCTAACTGACTGCAAAATAAAAAGGTAGATTTCCAAAAGTTGTGATCTATGCTTTTCCAGACTAATTTCAATTACAGGCAGAAATGTGATAAAATTCTCTGTAATGGCAATTGTTTTTAGATGTCAAGAGGGCCGCACCCTAAAGTGTACGTTGGAGGGCTTGGTGATGAAGGAAAGAAGGAAGAAATAGAGAGAGCATTTGAGAAGTTTGGACCACTTCATGATGTTTGGGTGGCTCGTAATCCTCCTGGATTTGCTTTTGTGGAATTTGAAGATCTGCGTGATGCAGAAGATGCCGTCAAGGCCCTAGATGGTAAAACCATCTGTGGAATGCAAGTTAGAGTGGAAATGTCCCGACATCCTGGAGGGCGTGGCCGAGGTGGTGGTGGTGGTGGTGGAGGTTATCGTGGTGGGCGACGTGATGACAGATACGATCGCTATGATAACAGATCAAGATCACCCTATAGGTAGGTTTTTGCTTGAGGTTGAAATGTTGACATTATATAGCTTTAAGAATCTTATATGTTCAGTTTCACTGTGGAACTTTATTCTCAATTTTCTCTTCACATCTCCTAGGATATTGTCAAGTCTACTATTACAGTGACAATTTTTTGATATCGTTGGTTAACTTGTCCGTCACTAGCCTAAGAAATTAGCTGTTATTTGTTCATGTGGTTGTATTCAAGGGTAGAGAGGAACTTAGCTACAATTTTACTCTAGGTTTAGAACTTAAGCTGCATTTTGTGATTTGTGAGCATTGACAATTTTTTGTAGCGCATTTCCAGACATATTTATTTGTGTTTTACTTTTTCGGTTTGGATCTTGCTAAAGACAGTGTTTACTCTGTTGTCTTGTCTTTAATTTTGACACCAAAGTAATTGTTTGGGTTATTCTTTAGGTTCATCCATACCTCGTCCTCGCATCTTTGCCACATTTTTATGGTTGCAAGCTAAGCAAGGTGTTGAGGTTTAAGCTCTCCTTTGAACTCCATCAAAATTACCAGTATTTCAAGATGTTCAGCAAAACATCAACACACGACAAGGTCCAATCAATCAACCTCCAAAATTCGTCTACCTGTCAACAACCTTTTCAACCAACTCGACCTCCCTTCATTTATAAAATCAACACCACACCCTGATTTTGCACTCTCGGATACTGATATGTATGGACCTCGAAAGTCACTCTGCATCACTCAAATGTTGCCCAAGTGCGGCCAACGATGTGTATTGTTAGAGCACATCTCTCCTCGAATGTCATCATTCCCCAGCCATCTTTAGTTTTCCACTTCAGCATGTGATCCAACTCATCAACTTTCTTTAACAAGGAAAACCAGTTTTCCTCTTCTGCTTTAGCATCTACAGGTAGTGGTTAACATAGTTTAATTGCTTATGATAACTATTAGCAAAGTTTTAACCACAATGTTTCAAAGGACATTCCAAAGTTCTCAGATTTTTTTCTATTTTTTAATGACAAATGTTGTTTTATTGGTATTTCATGAATAATCTACTTTCAGTGCTTTGACAATGATTTTTCAACAAAGGAACTTGTTCCCTGCTTGAGTTAGAACGTAATGTGTTAATTATTAACACATTAGCCAAGATTGATTTAGTGGTTGGTTTAATCTGTGAAAATAACTACGTACAAGATATATGAATGCAGTGCAAGACTTCAAGAAATTTTGTGCAAATGTGAGACATTGCACTAGTTGTAACATCCCAGCCTTGTAAATTGGGTAGCAAATATAACACTATAATTGTAGATTACTAGTTGGGATGACTGCTTTTTGTTGCCAAAGTCAGTTTTGTTGTACATCGATAATACTTTATCCCTTTTGATCTCTACTAAAGGTCACCACCACGCAGGAGGGGACGGTCTCCTAATCAGGACAGGTAAATGTACTCAAATAACTTGTTTTATGTTTGTATTCAAGTTGGAAATATTTCAGTCTCCAGAGTTGCAGCATCTTTGAACAGAGCTTAACAGTTGTGTCACCAAAATTGAAGCAAAAAGATTGCCTTTCTAGTTTGAACATTTCTTGGTGAATAAATTCTTGGTGACTTTGACTACATGTGTGACTACATGTATGACAGTGGCCTCAAGAGTCCTCATGGGCCCGATGAGGATAAGTAAGTAAGTAGTAGTATGACAGGGGGTGTAACTACTGGTATGTTGCTAAAAAAGTGCAAAGCTACTTTGTTTTTTTTTACTTTGTTTATGAAGTTAACTTACAATTAAATGTATGATTCAGAGGATTTTTGACTGTAAACAATTTCTCTATCCTGATGTTACCTTTTTTTCTGAAGGTGGCAGTCAAGAGGGAGAAGAAGCCGATCTCGCAGCCCACGTCGTTTCTAAGCATCTTGTCACCAACAAGGTATTGAAATACAACTACAACTCTTACATTTTTAAACTGATTTTCCAATTTTTATTTGAAATTGGGGTTGGAGAGCTTGAATTAGTACTCCCCTGTTAAAAATGTAATATATGCACTGTTAAGTTAACAGGTAAAACTTCAAATGAATTGTAATATCACTAATGAGACTACCATGTGATAATGAATCAGACCAGAAGATGGGTGTCAGTTAACTTAGTTATTTCAAGTTGTCAAGTAAAAATTACAAAAGTGGCCTTTGCAAAACTAATTAGACTATTCACAAGTTCTGTCTTGTTAACTTGCAGATTTTCCCAGAGCTGAGGAATTTCTACATCACTGTGAAGAGACTTCTTGCTCATAGATGAGCAACTGTGACCTTGTGTTGATGTTCCTGAGTTGTTTTTAAATTCTAAGTTAATTAATGTTTTTCCTCTGTAGACATTAGTTTGAAACATTTCAACATTATGATCCGTATCAATTTTTATGTAGCTGTAAGTAATAACTAATTTTCTTAGCTTAGGACACCATCCAGATTCCTCCTTTCAAAAATGTTTGATTTTTTTAAATGGGGAGAATTTACTTTTCAATGAACATTCAAAAAAAACTTGTTCATTGTAACAAAATTTTTACTCCTTGATAAGATTACTGTGGATATTTATTGTTATTATTTTATCACTTCTTCTGAGACGTGTATCTCTGGAAAAGGATGTTCGGAAAGTGTTCTGACTAACTGTTGATGACTGAATTGGACAGAAAATTGAATTACTAACAAGTTTATTTTGATTTATTCTGTTCTTTTTGAACCATGCTTTATCTGCACTAGTGAAACTTTTCAGCTAAGTAATGTGTTGAAAAGGTTCCAATTTTTTGCCTGTATTTGTCTTATCCACTAATACCTGCCATGCATATTATTTAGATTTAAGTGTTCTGTGTAATCTGTGAAGATTAACAAATAAAACATTTTAAAGTTGTTTTTGTTGACAGTGCCTTGAATAAGCATAGTGTTGTTACATTCCATGAATCAGCCTTCAGTTCCATCTTTGTTCACAAAACATGTAATGAAACAAAAATTTGATCTTTATCATTTATTTAATGAGCTGAAAATCTACCATTGTTTACTAATTGGCATACCGGTACATAAAACTTTCAACATTGTTAGTTGTTAGATTACCCAGTTGGCTTTCAGGAGGTCAAGGATGTGAACTCAGATTTTTTTCTTTGGTGTTGTGCTTGTGACAATGAAAATTTCATATGAATCAAAACAATGTAAGATGCAGCATGTGACATGGTTGGAAAAACTGGGATGCTGGGTTATTTGAAGTCACTCGAATGCATGTTGTGATGACTAAGTCATACTTGAAAACCTGCTTTCATTTTTTTGGGGGGTGGGTGAACTTTGTAACCATGCCTCCCCACTCGTCTACCCTATTGGGAGATCAGGCAAGTTGCTGGCCAACATTGAAGTGTCAGTTCCCAAAGTTTGGGTTACAGAAATTACATACACTACCCAAATTTTACAGCACTTTAGGCTGCAGTACTTTGAAGTTAAGAAAGTCTTTCCATCTTGGAGTAGCAACGCTTGTTTAGTGAAATTACATCACACCTAAGAAGTTTTGAGATTGCACCTTTCTCTGATTAGCCAAAAAGAATGGAAAACTCTCCTTATTAGGCATTTAGTCATGGAATCTACAGCCTCATATGATTGGGTATGTAGGTATAACAAACTTAGAAGCGGTTGGAAGTATTTTTTACGTACCCTCTCCTCCCTTACCCCTACTTGTCTCTCATGAACAACCTCGTTTCCAGTCCTCAGTGTTTTTCATTCAAAATGGCGGCAATGTTTGACTGCGAAATTAGGAGCGATAGGTTTCCAGTCTTTCCATCAGGAAAAAGCTCAGGGAAATAGATTGGTGCTCTATTTTTATTTAGGAAATGGAGCGTTATCACATTTTAGAACTAATCGGAGAGGGTTCTTTCGGAAAAGTTTACAAAGGAAGAAAGAAATACAGAGGACAGGTAAGCTTACGTCTGTTGGAGTTTTCAAAGATTGACAGCGAAATGCTGGTTTGATCATGAACTAAATGGTTAAAGATCAGGTACATGAATTCCACTGCCAAATACCTCATGTAAAAGATGGCGATACCAGCTTGATTTAGTTAACTTAACAAAAGGCGTGTGTGTGATTCTAGCTACAGATTCTAGCTAACAGACCTGACAGGTCTATTAATAGAATAGACATTCTTCACAATGGCTGCCAATTAAAAATTATTTTGCATGTATTTAAATTAGCTCAACTAACCTCGTTAATTCAAAAGAAACTTTACTATCAAACAAGATTAAATAGGCTTATTGAAATAAATACAAAAGAATCTTAAATTGGCAGCAATTTATTACTAAGGTCTATATGTTGTAGGTAAAAATGAAATTCAGGCAAAATTCAAATTCCTTTGTTTCTTAACTCCACTTGTTCATTGATTATGAATAATTAGGGTTAGAAGACAAAGGAAATTGAGAATCACAGATTAAAATTATTTTTACCTGAATTTAATTTTGACCTACAAAATATTCCAAAAACTACCAGCACAGATTGTACACCATTACACTGAATCATTTTAAGATCTACATGGACGCAGTGACCCACATACAGGGTAATCATAATGAAGGTAAGAGATATTTTGCATTTGTCTGATATTATTATATGATTCTCTATTTAAATTGCAGTATTTTTTTTAGGTTGTTGCATTAAAATTCATTCCAAAAGTTGGCAGATCTGAAAAAGAGCTGAAGAATTTACAGAGAGAGATTGACATAATGAGAAATTTAGAGCATGAAAACATAATCAAATTACTGGACTCCTTTGAAACACCTAAAGAGGTATGCAATATATTTGAGGTCCACAGTATATAACGACAAAAAGGTCAAGTCTGCAAGCCAAGTGGCCCATCAGGCTGACGCTTACCTCTAGTTTCTATGCAACATGAAGTGACTAGAAGTGAATGGGATAATAGGTCATCGCAGGTTCACCTGCCAGCTGCCTCTTCCCCAGTCGCCCACAAAATAGTAAAAGACACACACTTGCACTCCTCACTCACTACCAACTCCTGCATGCCCCTTTTTGCTCACTCCCAGTCTCCTAATGGCACTAAGAGAAAAAATAAGAAAAGCCTTTGGAGGAGGCAGATCCTCCAGTACTGATTTTTATACTTGGGTGGAGATAAACACTATGAGAATAATAATCTTGCCTAAGGACACAACACTGTGTCTGCAGGTAGGGCTCAAAGCTAGACTGCTAGGTCCAGAATTAGTTCACTATCGGTTAGCACTATTTTACTTCCTGCGCACAGTCTATAATGAGACCTTTTGTTAGACTGTACACTGACCACAGCACCTATGCAAAATTACACTGGAGGGTTGGGATATTAGATGCAAATGAAATAGAATAAAAAGTTACATATTGAAACGTGTCAGTTTCTAAAATTTTTTCAACTACTTCTGTCACCCATTGGAGGTTTGTTCTTGGTTGTATCTCAGTGCTTTCTCAGGTGAAATGTAGTGTTTGCTTGTAATTGTAACCAAATAAATTTGCTATGATATAAATGAAACTTAAGGACTGGCATTGATTGGACATTGAAGTTGCTGGCCGAGATTGTGTCCTCGGCAACTGCCAGACTAGCTTCAACACATTGCATGATTTCTTTTGATGAAACAGGTATGTGTTGTAACAGAGTATGCTGAAGGAGAATTATTCCAAGTATTGGAAGATGATGGTTCTCTTCCAGAACAGCAGGTAACAGAGTTGTCATTTCAAATCAAACAAATTATTAGGTTTGTATTTGTATATCTGTTTACAGGTGGCCTATCTGGATGACACAACTCAGTTTCTACCTAATAACTACCCTGGGTGCCAATATTTCTGTTCTTTCCATTGAGGAGCTGTGAACCCGCTTAAGTGTGATACATGGCTTTGCTATCATTGTGGCATGCCTCCCACAGGTCATGGTCTCACAGCTAAAGCAAACACCCTCTGGAACCTAGGGTATAACATAAGCAAACCCAAGTGGAAAAATGAGAGTATATGTACTCCTAGACCTATA
>OMLO01005545.1_pt1 | contig 10613 bp, 4 predicted proteins | sample 1674811 | NCBI WGS metagenome assembly OMLO01 (sample SAMN06265003, study PRJEB25207) | coral metagenome | isolation source: Coral host | place: Mexico:La Bocana,Puerto Morelos, Mexico | collected 2008-11-13
ACATAGACACGTGACCAGCCGCAACCAGGGTACTTTCTCGAGGTAGGAAGAGAGAGGACCCTGGGAACGAGGTTGGTATAGACTATGCCAATTTTGGTCGAGGTAATGACGTCAGAACTGGAACAAAGGCCAACGCTCGCTCGTCACGGCCGGTGACAGGCGGCACGGAAGTCAATGGGTTTTAAGAACTGCGATGACGTCAAGAACTGTGACGTTATACTTTGATATTTGCTGTAATTTTGTCTCAAAAAGTTGGACATTTGACAAATTTTTCTCTGGATCATGCATGTGTACGATATTTATTCGCGAGTTGTCAATAGTTCTGGTAATTCATCACAAGTGAAATGTGAACGTTTGCTAACTGAGCGAGTAGCGTTTCTTTATCAGTGACATTTGATTGTTCGCGTTTCTGACCTGTTGAGGTTACACAATACCTTTGCCGGCCTCCTTCAGCAAAAAAGCCGTACCTGCGTCAAGATGCAAAGTTAGTGCAAAGAATGGAAAGTACTCAACCACTTGAAGTCGCTCTGAACTGCGCTTGGAGCAACTTCTCTCGTGCTCCCCAAACTTTCCGCTTAAATCATAACGCTATGATGGACACATGAACATGAATTAGTTGCTAAATGTCAAAAAAACATCGAAGAACGCGTAATACTCTCACCTCCAGTCTCTGGACCACCAGTTCCAGCCCCCGGTCCTTCTTCTCCTGGACCTTCTATTCCCACTCCCGGACCTTCTTCTTCTCCTCCTGGAACTTCTGTACCAGCTCCAGGGCCACCCGGAACTCCTGCTCCGGCTCCAGGACGTCTTCCAGGGCCTCTCCCTCCAGCTCCAGGACGTCTTCCAGGGCCTCTCCCTCCAGCTCCAGGACGTCTTCCTCCGGCTCCCGGACGTCTCCCTAATCTTCCGGCTCCTATTCTTGGAGGAAATTGCCCAGCCCCTACGCCGCCCACTTGCCCTCCAGCTGGTCCTATCTCAACTTGTATTTTCAAAGATGTCTGGCCGTTTTTCCTGATAATTCCATTTCCCGAGATTTGTATTGGGGTATCCTCGTTCAAGACGCTTCTGAACACTGCATTCAGACCTGAAAAAAAAGGTAATTATAGAAACAAAATACAGAATAAGTATAACCAGAAGAATATGCCTTCGACAAATAGTTTGTTTTGCTTCAATATTGTGGCTACGCATCTAAAATTGATAGACGCGGCTATCTCAGTGTGTGATGATTGCCGGCGAGGAAATGTATTTGTTTTCATTTACAAATTAAACGAAGATTAACATATGGTTCATCAAAAATATTCCTCACAAATTTTTTTTGTTTTGATTTCGAAATCCGTTTAATTAGTTCAATGTTTGCAACTCAAATAAAACGTGTAACTGCTCTCATTATTCGCAGAAACTATCCAGTTAAAGACTAATATATTACAGAGCGTATTAAGGTGGACGGAGAAGACGAACATTAACGTGAAGTTTATAAAATGCAGAGTAAGGAAATTTGAAATGGCAAGATAGAGTAAACTAATTAAACTAACACTCGTCATGAAAAATCATGAAAAATCATGCTAGCTTGTTCTTTCAGAGTTGCTGGCGTCATGCATGCATCAAAAACACGGAAGCGCTTTCAAAAAACGTCTCTGAAGGGTGTTATAAAACAAAAATGAACAAGCATGGCTCGAGTTAGACGTTATAAACTTCCTACTAGCCTAACTTACTTGGTTGCTTTTGGACGGACCTCGCTTCGCTCGGTCCCATAGGCTTACTGCCACGACCTCTAGCCAACATTCCCCAGTACGGCTATTGCGTTCGGTTCGCAACAGACGAAAAAGGTTTTGATAATCTTCTTCGTCGTCGTATTAGATATCTTGAACGGGGCTGATATTTTTTTTTTGAACAACAAGTAGCTCACTATGTGTTGTAAGTGTTTTTAGATATAGATAATTTTAGAGGGCTACACAAGTTCGCAAGTTTTATAACTGTCAAGTGTCGCAGTCTTCAATAAAGTTTGGTGATTGACTTATTGATTTAGAAATTTTGTAGCACTAGATGATTTGTTAAATCACATTTAATCGGTCGCTCGGATGAGATCAGGAGAGTCCTTATTCTGGGGTCCAGGTTATTAACCATACCTTGAGGAAATCTAAACCTGAGTCTAGTTTATTAACCATACCTTTAGGAAAAAGTCCTTTAATGACCTGCTGTCGTTTACCTGTGGAGCAACTAAAAACTCAGCGATGCGAAAGAAAACTATCAGCTCGTTCATGCAATAGACTAATTTCGATATATTAAAATTCAGTCTAAGACAATAGACCTCAGCACGAGGCTCTGGCGGAATAACTACAGAGTTTTTGAGGTTTATTCCCCAGAGCCCCGTGCTGAGGTAAATTGTTTAAGGCTGAATTTTAATACATCGAAATTGGTCTATTGAATTGTTTGTCTACCTGCTTGAACAGCCACAACGGTCAGCAAGATAACAAAAGAAGTCCACATGTTTCTAGTGGAGAACTGAAGGAAAAAAAAAACATGTATCCAAAAGAGAAATTCTTATAATTAAACTTCAAACTAAAGAAAACGACTGCTGGCACTATGGGTTAGTATAAAGATGATGTCAATGTAAACACTTTCACAACAAACAACAAAATCACTTCAGTTTTAAGGGAGGCACGTATGTCGCCCTTTGCTGTAATGCAATACTCGTGATAAAACAGGGAGGGTTGTCCAATACTCAAATTTATGCATGGCATTGTATTGTATTATATGCACCTAACAATAGATTAACAATACAATACAATAGAGAACGAAGCAACACAATAGAATGCAATACAAATGGCATGCATAGATTTGTCGGAAATTGGACAATAATGGGTAACTAAACACTGGTCGCTTTTTGAAATATCCCTAGTTTACTCATCCGTCCCAAATAGTTTCTGTCCAACGGTTTTTTTTTAAGAATGATAATATTTAGTCCACTTGGGAGTTATTTATCCGTCGAGTTTAGACGCGAGAAGGATACACAAGTATTCGTGAGTACTTTGCACTTCATTTGACTAGGTCCCCTCTTCGTCAAAGTATCGTTTTAGGTAGCGACCATTGACTCTTTTGAATTAAAAATGCTTTTCTTGTCACATACCAGATAGTCCTTTGATTACCTCGTCAAGAGATAGAGACGAAGAGAAGACCTTTCTACCTCTTGCGGCGAATGAAGAACAGTGCAGCGCTGCGTGCTGATATCTAAAAGCGGACCTTTGCGTTATTGGCTTAAGTTTGAACTCGACCTGTTCTACGGACTACGGATTTTGGAGTACACCCTGACAGATAAAAATGTAAAATATTCAACTCGTTGAAACTTTCTCATCTTCACCACTTCACTGGAGAATGTAACTTTCATTTGTTAACCTGTAAAAGGAGTTGGTTGTTTTTTGAACAAAGCACGATGTTCAGTGCTCAATGGTCGGATTGGACTGATTATTAATTTCTTGGTGAGATCCATGCATTCTCGCCACAGGTCAGGTCATGACCTTGGATAAAAGGAACCAGCCAGGTTTATAATATTTTAAATACACCATAAACGATGTCACGTCGCGTCTTACTCCACTAATATAATCTTGATCATCGTCATATTCGCCCTCACCTTCATAATTCCTTCTATTCATTCGCATCTTCATTATTATCATCATTATCAACACGAGTAATGATACTCCAAAAAAAAAGAAAGAAAGAAGGGAGGTCACCAAGCTCGCTTGAGAGACATGTTGAGTCAATCTTAGCTCGTTTATGGCTAACCGCGCGCGTTATTTCATCAGTTCAAGTTACATTTTGCGGTTGTTGAAAGCAAAGGTTATTAAAACAATACTTTAAAAAAAAACTCTTGATAGGTAGAAAGTCTCGGGCACTTGGAACAATGTAATATATAATTTATGAAAACATCGCAAATTATTATAAATGACACTGACTCAAAACATTCATCTGGTCTTCGTTTTCGAAATCATAATTTGCATCCTGAGTTACGGATTTGTGCACTCAATTGGTTATATCTTTTTTTCCTTCAACACAATTTTTTTCTTAATCTTGTAAATTAAAGAAGATAGTTTTTGCACGGAATTTATGTAATAAAGTATATAGGTCACCATGCTCGTTTGAGAAAAAAACAAGCATTTGTTTCGCTATCGAGCTTAGCTTAAAATTTCTTACACTGTGCACGTGCAGGCGCTCATGTGCCCGCTGTTATGACGCGAAAATCATACGCAGTAGGCATGCGCAATCTAATACTGAGCAATCACATAAACCCGCTAGGAAAGCGTAATGAAATGTAATTCCACCACTCGTTTTGCTTTTTCATTTTAATACTGAAAAGTTACATATTTGTGGGTCACATAGCAATATTTTGCGCAAAACGTTATCAGTTACACTTGTGGGCATCACATCTTGTTCATTTATGTTTCCTTGGACCTCTAAACTCAGCAGATCCAGTTTTCTGAACCGGAGAATTCACTCTTGACTTGCCAATGATAACGTCCTGGATATTGACTCCTTGGTCAAATCCGTTTTTGTCAATCGTGGCACAGTAAGTGTTAGCGTCGAAGCTACCTTTTGGCACATTTTGCTGATACTCCCCAATAAAGTTCCCAGCTGGTTTATATCTTCCCACGATATATGCGCACTTCATGCCATTTTCTACTGATTCAGCGCGGCCAATACCAAGAACCGTGCTTTCTTTCCAGACAACTTGCGTGAAATGACCTGTTCCTCTGTTACTGCTTCCAGCGTTGAATTGGTATCCTGGACTACAGACCTCGTTGTACCTAAAATAGATACGTAAGTTATATGGCTCACTGTGTGCTATTGTAATAATTATAAGCAGGAGATAAGTTAAACCAGCATTGCGCAGAGATGAAAAACTAACGTTAAAATGCTTCACGGGCATTGCTAGACACATTATTATGCTTGATAATAAATATGCCAACTTCGATATAGACTGGATTATATATTTCAAATTGTCTCATCAGGTTTTGGCTATGGAAGCTACAATAAATACATTATTTTTCTTGCGTCTATCTCGTTGTGTTTTTTTTTTTTGTTTTAGTCCATATGCCTGTGACCCCAGTAAAATTCTAACCTATCAAAATTGGCTATTCATATCACTGTTCAACATATTTGACAAGAGTAAAATGTAATGTAAATGTAAATGTAAATGTAATGTAATGTAAATCATGTTTATAGTGGTCATGCACTTAGCCATACAAGCACTAAGCTCAGCTAGTTCACAGGCATGCCACTGAAATGAAGAAACAAATATTACAAATAGAACAGAAATTTTGTTAAGAATCCCAACTGGTAGGAGGCTGACCAGCTGGCTATTTACAAAGCATGGAGGAGTTGAATTCGGGACCACCGAAGACAAATCCATCCAGTAGCAGGGAGCAGGACTTGAACCCGGGACCTCCGGATTACAAGTCCAGCGCCCTAACCGCTAGGCCACGCTTGCCTCCTAAGTAAAAAGTGGTTCACTAAAGAATAATTGCATCAACTGTGTTATTAGATTTGTAAAATGAATACCGCGACTTCTTGGTTAATGTTGAATAAGACCTGTGGCACTCTTCAGGACACTGAAAACTGAATCATTCAGTGCTTGCTTTGCCACATCTTTGTTGGCAGGGAAATCTCCATCTTTGTCGCTGACATGTGTGCACGAAACTGCTTTATCGAACCTAAAATTGCCGTAAACGATGTGAAACGGGCTGTTCAGTCTCTCGTCACTTTGAATTGCTTCTCACGGTAACATGCTTTAAATAACTTACTGAAGACGAGTTAAAGATAGATGCTCCTTCAAAGGTTCGGTTTTCAAATTCAGCATCACCGAAAACCGCGTGTTCAAGCGAAAATACAACAAAAAACGAAAAAACCAAAACTTTCTCTTACAGGAATACACGAAAAGGTCACGTGACTTAAACGCGGGAACTAAACGCGGAAACAGCACTGAACTATACAGAGAACCAACAATTCAAATATTTCCGCGTCAAATGGAGTCTATTGTTCATAACAACGCGCGCTCGTGGGATAATCGTTAAAAATGTCTCACCAATTTGTCACGGCTTCTTCCATGGCTTGTGCCCTGTTGGTGGAACATCCCATGGAAAGGTTTTCGCCTTGTCCTTGTCGTTCCTGTTTTGAAGAGTGCTTAAAATTACCCGACTGGGCAAGTTTTACGGCATAAGCTTTCGCTTGATCACACATTTGTCTGTCAAGCGTCATCAAAGGAACTCCGTGTGTTGCTCGGAATTTATTATGTGTCTCCAGACCTTGTTGTTCTTCGTCGGTGAATTCTGCGATGATAATAAAAGAGCGCGTTTATTCGAGAAATAAAGTTAAAAGATGATCCCTCCGACCACACTCGAGGAGGATCTCTGCGCGAAAATTGCAGTCGAACTAGCAGGCCCCTCGAGATTTCCAAAACGTGATTGTAGCTAGAGTTGATGGTTCACGGAAGGGAACTTTCATATAACTGATATTCCAATATAAACTGAAACAGTGGAAAGGGGTAGCTACTCAAAGCTGTAATTGCTATATGTGATCAAGCAAGTAGTGTGAACACTGACGGATCGAATGTTTGAGTGGTCACCAACGAGGGTTGTGTCCTGGTGTACCGGTACACAGAGGGAATAACCATTGTACTCTATTCTTTACGAACCTTTGTTTAGCTGTTGAACATTGTTGGGCCTTTTGTATCGGTTCTTGTGAACGGGTAGACGTGGACAGAACCCCAACGAGAGCTAAAACGACCAGCTGGTAATTCATTTAAAGAGTGATCACGGCCAAAGGAATGGTGTCTTATTAATGTAATTGAAAAGGAGCCGTCTTCTACGGCAGGGATTGCTAAAAGGTATTCTTATCATCATCATAATCATCATCATAATCATCATCGTCATCATCATCGTCGATACCTCCTGATTGAGAACCCCAGCCTGCGCCTTGGCCTCCTTGGCCTCCTTGTCCTCCTTGGCCTCCTTGACCCCCTTGAGGTCCCTGTGGTCCACCAGCTTGGCCGGCCCCTTCCAGCTGTAGCTGGAGTGACAAGGTTTTTTTGTCAGTGGATAATTGTACATTTCCTCCTATCACTCTTAGTCCGTTCACGCCTGAGTGTAGAATAAAAAAAAGAAAAGTATCAGTGTTCGCCTTATTTAGTCTAAGGAAACGGGCAAAGTCATAATTGTTTTCACTGATTTCAATCTTTTCTTACAGAAACAGCATTTAAACTATAATGTTAGAACTCTCAGCTATAAGAGGAGCTATATTAGCGCAGTTTAGATATAGACAAAGTACCCAATGTAACATAGCGTAGTCTATTGTGTGAACAGCTTTTGCAACTGACGTCGTTCCTTTAGGTAGGATAGGACTTAAAACATTTTAGTCTTGTCCGTCCCCCTCCGTAGAAAATGTCAGTCGGACGAGAGCACGAAAAGAAAAATATTTGTAACCTTTTCTTCTTATCTTGTTAAGATTGAAAATCAGCGAAGGAAGTTATCTATGAAAAGAGAAAAGGGGGTCGCCGACTGATTTAATTAAAGATTAAACTTCAGGTGAAGTTAACTGACTAACCGGTACCAAGCCATATACTTGCTAATATTTTTTTCTTAGCGCGCACGTTTGATAAATAACAAGACTCGACATTGCGACATGAATTATGGGTGCAGTCGAGGATGTTTAGAAACAAAGGGCGGAAACAATTTCGTTCCGATTTCATTTTCTTGAGTGATTATATTTGTCCTGACCTTTTCAATAATTTTTTGACGTTTTTCTTGACTTAAATCAAAGATGGTGCAGGGATCCAACAGAGCAGACATTTTGAAACGTGTGACATCATTTCGTCGTTCGGTGACATCATGATTGGCACGTGATTATCACTATTATCACTTTACCACTGAGTGAATACTTAGCTCGTTTAATAAAACGAATATACGTTCTGTGTCAGATGGTATTCCTGGATGTCTTAACATCAGTGAAGACCTTTTATGAAATGGAAGAAAGTTTACTGCAAAATTATCCAGTGATAATGTCAGTACTTAGCCTATTGATGTTTGATGCAGTACGGCCTTGCTATACAATAGAAAGGCAATGTGGATTAGTTTTATGTTGAAGTTGTTTTCTTGCTTATTAGTTTTCCGACTCTGTCCCTCGTTAGGGAGTCACAGATCGAAAGTATATGATCGAATGAAATAAGTTGTAACTGACTAGACAGTACTACTTACCTTCATCTGAAAGAGCCGACAGAAAAACTAGAAGCACGGCGACACCGATCATGACCTTATGAAGAACAAAGGTCCATCAATAGGAAGTCGAATTTCAATAAAAAAAGGAAGACAACAAAATACAATTCTGTACCTTAGATAACAAAATAAAAGAGGCTATCTAACACGGCGTTATGCTTAAATCAATTCTTATCATTACAACGATACTGGAAGAAAGGCAAACCAATTGCAACTGAGGTTATCGGCAAGAATTGATCGATCCTGTTTTCATTTCATTTCATTTTTAGAGCTATTTCGTGTTACTCTTTTGCAGTTAGTTTTTTCTTTGAAGAAAGTCATACATGGGTAGAAATTTCTGGAATTGAATGTACTTACTACTTTTACGTTTTTGCCCGTAAGGTCAATCCGTCGATTTTCGCAAATGTTTGTAAAATCGTTATGATCGTTTCGATCGATCGCTTAAGTTATCTAAGTATCACTCAATTAATCCGTGTTCTCGACCACTCCCCCTAGCCTGGTATCTTAAACAGCACAAGATTCGCTTCAGCTGGTATAACCTGTCCAAGGCATATTTTCACCTCCGTTATTTGTTGCAGAACAAAGGAAATTTTTGAAACCTTTTGCAATGTGCAAGAATTACATGTATTAAATTTTCTGGCTTGGTTATGTTTGTGGGAGAAACGTGGACGTGTTTTGCCTAGATTCTTCGTCGTTTTCTTTTTTTTACATATAATGTTTCTCTTTGTTGAAAAGAAGACGAGAAGCCTTCTTCAAACGCGCAACCAGCCTTTCAAAAGATCAAGTTGCTGACAGCGCATTCCACACAAAGGAGGATAAATATGAAAATTAAACAGACCTTTGTTCGTACGGTTAGGCTTAGCGTCCACATTAATCCGTCATGAAAACAAAGCTGTCCTTACACGCTGTTCAAAACAGAAGAGTTTGAAAACGCTTACTTTGCGTTTTATTTTGGACAGAAAACATTTTGTAAACGAAGCTTTTCCTGCTTTTCGAAATCATTAATAGCATAAGGATAATAAAAATTGTTTTGAAGTATTTTAATGCTTGTTACCTTGAAATTTCTCACAAGCCACTTTGATTATTATTTTTTTTTTATGGGAACAGTTAAGAATCATTGGACGAGGTTGAGCAAAATATTGTGTCCGGCAGAGCAGAGCAGATAGTTGATCTGCGGGACACTGACAAATCACGATATTTTGCGATGACCGAGTTCAATAATTGCTTTATTATTCGATTACCAAGTCTGTTTTCTTTTTTGAATCACTCTCTCAAAGCTTAGCATTTTTCACCAGAGATCTTGGTTACCCATGGACAGAATATTATTTGCAGCAAAACACATTTAGACGATAGCACGCGTGAGCAGACCATTATTTCTAGGCAGTACATTGAAGATCATAGGGTTGGTTCTCACCCAATGAAAACAGAGAAAAAATGCACGGAATGTAATCTTCCCAGTTAGTCATCGTTCTTAATCAGTCCGTCACGTAAATTTTAACAGGGTGATCGCGTAACTTTCGATCTGGAGCTAAAATGTTCAGACTACCAAGGATATCTAAGAAACAAAATGATTAACAACGCCGAAACTACATGCAATGTTTTTCAGGCTTGGTGAATTTTATATGTTATTAAATGCAAGATGCAAAATTGTGACGGGCTGTTATCTAAGATCGATAAGGTTAGCCCAACACAGTTTTTGATGCTTGTGTTTTACTCATCGTTTTCTAAAAAAGTTACCCTTGTGAACAATTAGAAGAAATTAAAAAAAAAGTTAGAGAAATGTTATGTTCAGCTAACACCTCCAAAAGTAAGCCCTTCAGAATCGAAGGTCGTCGTGATAAGCTTAAATCATCATTGTTCAAACAGTTATGAGTTATTGTGGGTATGAGTTAGGTATTTTGCATAAATTTCATTCATCCGATGGATCGATGTTAGCGAGTTCGGAGACCAGCGTTTGAGCAAACCTAAAAGCCGTCGTGAAATACTTAGATGAAATGCAGTATGTTATTTTCTTGGTCAAAAACGTATACTTCTGGTTAATGGGTTGCTGCTTCTTTTGCCTTCTCTGTTTCCCATTTCAAAATCTAGTGGGCTTGAGAGCCATGCATTAATTTGGTAGAGCAAACAAACCTTTGCCCTTCGCCTAAGGATGGTAAAAAGGGAAATGCCTTACAAGATTATTCATTACAAACTCCAAAACACATATCTTAACGTACGTTATTGTTATTTTATTGAGTACGTTACAGGTATAAATGGTGAAGTCCATATTTAATATATATTTTCTCGACGCAAGGAACCATTTGTTTCGCTTGCGGGTATAATAAAGTTTAAATTCTTCGGAATGAGTTGACT
>OMLO01005546.1_pt1 | contig 10613 bp, 3 predicted proteins | sample 1674811 | NCBI WGS metagenome assembly OMLO01 (sample SAMN06265003, study PRJEB25207) | coral metagenome | isolation source: Coral host | place: Mexico:La Bocana,Puerto Morelos, Mexico | collected 2008-11-13
ACGGGGAGATTACGGGCTTGCAAAAACAAAGCAAAAGGTAATTAACAAACTATCGATTTTTTTGTCTGAAAATTATAAAACAAATTACGAACGAGTTTGCGAGAGAGAAACAAAGGAAACAGTTAAGAAAAGATTGAAAATTTCGTGAAGGAGCAAAAAAGTGGAAACACAACAAGGGAAACAGTCAGCGACATGAAAACATTTCAACGCTATTTGTCATCAAATTGTGACAAAAATAAAGATTATTTATGATCGAAAGACGCGTTAGTTCACCTGATTTGTGCGGTTGAAAATGATGAATGAACAGGAAAGCATGCGCACTAGCGGATGGAAAGTGATCGCTTCCGTTGCGCTAGCTTTGGCTTGTTTGCTTTGCTTTTGTGCCATATAATAAACAACCTCGGCCTACCGTATTGACCTCTCTATCGCTCGGTCAATACGGCGAGGCCTCAGTTTAAGATTTTCCCGTAACGACCTCACTCTCGTTCATTAAGTAGCTATTATTTACGCGATATAGCGTATTGAAATACATTTTATAAGGTAAAGTAATGAAAATAGTGAAATATTAAAAATACAAAGCCGTTAAGGAAAAAATTCTCAAACTTATTACTTACTCATAAATTTAAAACAAAGAAAATCACAACCGTGAAGGAGGTTTGAATACCCCGTCTTAATTAGCATAGATTTTGATGATTTTACTTCTCCGTTTAGTCCTTAGTTTTTAGTTTCGATTGCCGGAAAAGACATATCAAATACTCGAGACCGTGTTTCATCGGCCGGATCCAAACACCTCACACAATGTCGTCAAAAACACTCCGCTGGACGTCGTATTTTAAACTCTCTCCTCTGTGTTTGGATAACCCAATGAAACACTGTCTCCTGTGTTTCATTATGAGCTTTCTGGTCGGACACCGCTATGGTGGAGTAAATGGAAGCATAAAAAGTTCTGACCAACCTACACTACATTACAACATTCATACACTGCATTCATTCTTATAAAGTAGCAAAATCAAATTTGATTATTCAGAAGGTAGCATTTATACTCTTTCCTAAGATATAGTTGTGATACTGCAAAGGAGAAGTTATTGCGATGTATCTATCCAACGCAACGTTACTCAAACTAAAGGTTACAGATGCTGTAGTAAAAAACAACATGGCGCTTTTGTTTTCATGAAGATGCTTTCGTTTCTAGAATGATTCAAGGTGTAGAGGAGGTTGTCAGTGAATGAATGCGGCGAGAGAAGCTCTGTCGCAGTCAGTAAAGTCATGAAATAACGCGCTGTAGATCGCAATGAGTGAATGCTCCGAACAGCTAAAAAAAATGGCCAAAATACCAGAAATACGACACAGAATTGTTAAGTTTACAATGAAAGCTGTGGATAAACTGTTTGGTGGCATGGTTGTAAAGTGAGGACCGGGCAGCTGGTCATGTGAAAACACAGATTATAAATGAACCTTTTAAATTAAATGTCATCTTGATGATACATCCGTACTTCCTTAACAGCTTATTTGAAATATTGATGTCTATTTGTTCTTGGATATCTTACGTTGTTGATCCACTAATAGAAAACAATATCCTTTCGATTAAGCTGTTTTTTTGTGAAGCCTTTAATTGAGTAATTATTTCGAGAATTACTTTTTCGGATATGGTCTACTTTGGCTGTTTGATAATATCCGACAGGGTTAACTAATCGATTCCTTCAACCGGGTTACGATTGTTGCTGACTCAAAACTAATTACGCAAATGAAGATCTAAGAGAGCGATTTTTCATTTGTTTTCGATATGATTGACTTTTTGCGTGTGGTCTTAATTTGTTGTTAAAATATGATAAAAACTGAATAATCAGATATGGGTGGGTACCAATATTGGCTATATTCGCTGATACTCATATTAGACTTCACTACATGTAAAGCAAGCGTAAGACAATAACAACAATCGTTTATTTACATATGATTTATTTTAAAGCAATAAGTTAGCCTGTAAAGTCGTTTTTACACTAAAAACAGAAATATGTACAGTAATAACATGGTAAATCTACTATTCTAACAATTCTGCAATTCTGATAATTTAAAATTCTAACAAAATAATTTCACAATTCTAATAAAACTTAATAAAACCCATTACGAATTACGTTTGAATCGAGGTCGCATTAAAGTATAAAACTGTTTTTTCGAACTTTGGCATAAAATTTTTTACAGTACTTTGTGATCTTGTATGTGACCATGCTCGAAAGCAGGTGCTGGAGTCCGGCCATCCACTAACTTACTTAGGTATAGATGTTAAGCAATTTAAGATACTATATCAAGGTCCTAAATTAAGTTTGGAATTCTCTCCCAGTATCTATCACTGGATACTTGGTGCAAGTTGCATTGCATATTATAAGTTAAGCTGTGCTTGGCCTTTGGTTCACGACAAATCCTCCCTCTTTCTTTGTGATTATGAGAGGTGTAAAATACGCCACAAAGACTGGAACAGTTCTTTTAAAGCCCTTCTAAAATCACGCATTCTTATTGCGTAAACCCAAGGATCAAAAACGGCGCTGAAATAAGAGATAACATTGATACAAATCCAAGCTTTTCTTGTTGAATTATCGCATCTCGGGTCATTCAAATCAGGTGGATTGGCCATCACCACGACACAATCATGAATAAAACTTGGCATGAAGACGACAATGAAGAGCCCTGTAATTATTCCAAATGTGCACGCTGTCTTCCTCTGTCGGTCGTTTTCCGCGATCTGTTGAGCTTCTGTTACGTTCCCTAGTAGAACTGAAGTACGCCGCGATGCTTGGCAGATTCCGAAGTAACAGAAAGTTATAATGCAAAATGGTATTAACAGGGAAATTATAGATACAGAAATCCACATATGTACCAAGTTTTCAACGAGGACAACGTAAGTCATAGATATACCAAATAAAACCAAACCCCACGAGAGAATGATTAAAGTTAAACATCTTGTCGAGGTCATTCTGTTGTGATACTGCAAAGGAGACGTTATTGCGATGTATCTATCCAACGCAACGTTACTCAAACTAAAGGTTACAGTAGTTGTGGTGAAAAGAAAGATAGCACCTTCGGTTCTCATGAAGGTAATGTCCAGTTTTCTAGAATGATTTAAGATATAGTGAAGATTGCCAGCGAATCCGGTGAGAATTTCTGCCGCAGCGAGTGAAGCCATGAAATAACGTGCCGTATATCGCAGTGAGTGCATGCTCCGAAGCGCTAAAAGAACGGCAAGATTTTGTACAACGGCCAAAATTCCAGAAATGCAACAAACAGTTGTTAACACGACAGTGAAAGTTGTAGATAGCTTGTATTCTGGACATGCCATGGCTGAAAAGTGAGAAGCCGCTAGCTATGTTAAAATACGGATTGAATGCACCTTTCAAATTTTGTCATTTTGATAATCCATCCTTCCCTGTCAAATGGTCGCAGACGTCAATTTGTCAGTTCGTGAACATTCTGAATTGTTAATCCACCAATAAAAACACTATCCTTTGAAGCAAGTGTTTTATGTTTTTAGATATAGCCTATTTCAGCTGTTTTATTGCGTCAGTTAGGGGTATTTAATCGACTCCTCCATTATGACCGCTTCCTGAAAGAAAACTAACTTACGTACATGAATATAAAATAGAGAGAATTTAAAAGTTTTAGTTGTAATTGCTTTTTTGCGTGTGCCTATTTGGGTTGTTGAAATACATTATGACAAAAGAGAACTGAATAATTGATACCGGCTGAATTGTAATTAATGAACTGAGAATAATAACACAGAAGGTCTCCTCAAAAATGAATGCGTGGTAAGCAACTGAACTGATCATGGCCAGATTTATGAAGCGACTATTTAAAGATAAAATGTAAGTGTAAGCTATGCTTCATGTAAACAAAGCAGCAACATTTCGTTAATTCTTGCATCACTGAACTTCTAAGCAATTTACGATGCTCTACTGATTAAGGTTATTAATTACTGGTTCAACAATCTCTCCCATCTTCAATGAAATAAATCATCCTGAGTAGTCACATGTACACATCACGTACCTGTTTACATCAATGTTTACATCAAGGTAAAATGTTTTGTATTTTGAGTTATAAAGCTTAATATAACGCCTCAGTACCCGCCATTTTAGAAATTAAAGAATTGGTTCATGCCTAGCGTGTGTATATCGAGTCATGATGGCTTCATGCGTGACGTTCTGGAGAGCACGAAAGAATTAAGACTAGTGCTCTCCAAACTGATAATGTCTTAATATGAATTAGGTGAGACTAGCGCGAGCGCTATGTTGTAATGAACTTTTTATTCCCGCTAAGCACTGATAGTGACTTTTTAATATAATATAAGCACATTTAGGTATATTGAATAATATCGTCAACTATACCTTTATCTTTTTTTCAACATCAGGTATGAGTAAAAAATATCCTTAACTGAGTTAGCGCTGAGTGACAACAGCACTTACTGATTTTCTCAATAAACGACTGAAGCTGTGCTAAACCCACACGGCTTTTCTTGTTATCGTATCGAGGCATGACTCACAGGTTCCTACTATGCAGCTGTGAACTGCTGCACCAATCCAAGAGATACTCCGTCAGTGAAACGATGCAGCAACAACGATGGTTAAAGATGAAGAAGACTCATACGTATTAGAAGCAACGAACTTTAAATACTTAGGCTAAATTTTTCGAGATTCACAAACCATGATGAAGGTCCTTTAAAAAGTACAGGCGTACGTTTGCCGGTCTCTTCTTTCTTTTCAATTCTTCAGGAGTAAGATTAAGCTTGCTTTGTTGATTAACTTCCATTGTACGTACAGACGTCCACACATATGTTCTAAGTGTCTTCCATCATTAGTGTCTTTTAGTGTTTAAGTACTACTGCGTTTTCTATTTAACGCCCGTGTACAAACGTAAAGATCCTTTTTCGTGCAAGCTGAAATTCGTTTCTCACGTGGTCAATAACTACGGGATACAAAATGATCTTTTGTTCTTTGGACTAACTATTTTGTTTGCCATTCAAAAAGTGTCCCATGTCATTTTTACAGCTTACATGCACATCGCGTTACTTAGCAATGTTGACTCGTATAAATAAGAAGCTTGTTTACCGTAACTGGTCCCATGGTGTAATGGTTAGCACTCTGGACTTTGAATCCAGCGATCCGAGTTCAAATCTCGGTGGGACCTTAGCGGAATGTACAACCTTCCCTCTTTCAAACTTTTCTCTTTCTCTTTATTGTTAACTTTCCTTCCTTGCGTAATAAACCCTTCATTAACCAAGCTTGTTCAGTAAAGATGGCAGTATTTGGACTTGTTCTTTTTTTACGATATTATGGACCTCGACTCCTTCTCGGTCAATTCACTCGCAAAAAAGAGCGTAATTATTGACCAATGTTCAACTTAACCACACACATGCCCAATAACCCGTATACATTTTTGGTGACATTGAATACAAGATCGTTGGTTGACATTATCGTTTTACGCGTACAGACTTGAAGATATTTTTCGTGCAAGTAAAAATTCAATACTCACGTGGTGGAATATTATCAACGTGACGGCATAAAACATGCAACATGACCTTTCGTTTTGTTGACAGACATTTATATCATTTGTATCATCTTGTTCACCAATCAGGATTTGCAGAAAGAGACAAAATAAGTCATGTCATATGGACCTCGTGTTACTTAGCAACATTGGCTCGTATATATGACTGCTTGTTCACCACGTGTTATTTGTGACGGGTCCCATGGTGTAATGGTAAGCACTCTGGACTCTGAATCCAGCGATCCGAGTTCAAATCTCGGTGGGACCTCGGCGGCTCAGTATTGCACAAACTTTGTTTTCGATGTTTCTCCTTTTACTTTGTTAATAACTTTCCTAAGGGGATACGAGTTACTTCTCTTTTATTGTCTTCTTTTCAAATTTTGAATCATTTTCATAGGTAGTTCCTAATAATTTTGATTCCGTCTCGGTCCAAAAACACGCAATAAAAGAACTTGGCCAATATACAGCTATCTTGTCCTCAAGCTTGGTCTATATAGAAACCCATCACCATCACCATCTTTAGTGACGTTTAATTATAAGGCCATTGGATGACGTTTTCTATTTAACGTGCACGCGCGATGTGGGATTCTTCCTCGTGCAAGCTAAAATTGGATATTTATGCGAACGAATATCTATGGGTTACAACATGCAACATGATCTTTCGTTTTGACAAAATTATCTTGTTTGCAAGTCAAAATTTGCTGAAAGAAACAAGTATCTCAACAGGTCATGTTATCCTTAACAGCTTACATACACTTCTTGTTACTTAGCAACGTTGACTCGTATATATCAGATATTTGTTTACCTCCAGAGTGCTCACATCGGGTCCCATGGTGTAATGGTTAGCACTCTGGACTTTGAATCCAGCGATCCGAGTTCAAATCTCGGTGGGACCTCGGCGATGTCCTTTTTTAGAATTTTTCTCTTTTACTTTGTCTTTAACTTTCCATCTTAGTGCTTTTAGGTTTTCTTCGTTTGAAAGTGAAAAAAAATCAACATCAAAACAAAACAAATCAACAGTTTTTCTGAGGTAGAGAAGACAACAATAGAGGATGGTTAAGGGAGAGAAGACTGGGATGGAGTAAGAATTCTGAATTTGCGATAAATTTTACTCGATGATTTTAAAGAAATAGCAAAATATCTCTGATGTGCTTTAAGGATGGTAAGCAAAAGTATAACTGCGATGATCAGCAACAATTTAACAGAACGCAATTATTCTTTATTGTTTTATTTTTATCAATACTTTTGTTCCACTTAAAAAAGCCTGGGTTTCACCAGTGTCAATCTAGTTTATTTAAATCTGGAACCATTTTAAGCGTTTCGTTGATATCCTTAGAGAGAACAACAGTATGATTTCGTCGCTTTTATTATCGCTAGTTAACCCACAAACACTGATATTTTTCTTTACTTAGCAGGTCTGATTGGCAGAAGTTCTAAATAATTAAAGTTATTTTAGTTTTTAACGGGTGGTTTTTCGCGGAACTCTTCTTTGACTCACTCTTAAATGTCGAGTTTACCTCATTTGTCTGTGGGCGATAAGCTATGCCTTTATTACAGTTAAATTACGTCGTATCGATAACAAATCTAGTTTCTCGATCGTGATTGGCTCCTCACGCGCCTATTTCTTACGTAATTGGCGCACGATCACGTGGGTGTTCGATTACAGGTATCCAAATACAACTTTTGGTAATAAAACATATTTGTATTCTCGGTGTTGGACTGGAACTAGCTTGCAACTGAGGCTAATGCAGGGAGTCTTCGAATGCAAATAACAATCTCTTTTCAATAATATTTCCCTTCATAAGCCTCAACTGGAAGCTAGTTCCAGTCCAATACCGAGAATACGAGTGTGCTTTGGTCACCTGTAATTGGCCCCTATGTCATTCGCGCGTCAATTATCTTCGCTTGAATGGCTTCCTTGTTAAGGTTTCCCTAATGTTTGTAAAACGTATGGAAAACACTACCGACCTTTCGCTTAAAAGAAGTTCTTAAAAGACTCTTGGCTCTTAAACTTGGTTATTGATGCGAATATTGAATAATTGAACCTCTTGTTGTACAATGCATGGCCTATTACTCGCTGATTTCTGCTCCACTCGGTCCAGTTATAATTACTAACATCCTTCTTTGAAGCTTTTGTAAGACCTAGGAATAACTAAGTCTAGGCCACGTCAAGATGGTTAGCATTCACGTACCAAGAGGATCAGATGCTTTTTATTCGTACGCCGGCGTTTTAATAAAGGCCATTCCTTTGTATCATCTACAGTATCTACCATGTATTGTTTTCTAGCTTGTGTTAGCTACCTTTTTACGAAACGTCTGTCTCGTAGATGGCATATCTTAAGGAACGTTAAATCTTCAGTTTTCGTCGTAAGACACTTCTGATTTTAAAAATTCATGCACATTGTAGATCGGATCAAATCCGTATCAAATCTCATCGACCTAAGTTAAACTGTTTACTGGCCCTCAGTTTAAGATGGAGTTGGAGGACAAGGCAGGCAGCGACCGGAGGACGAGAAAGTGAAAGTATTTGAGTGGACAAACGCCGTCTTCTTCGTTCTCTGTCACCTAGTCTTTTGCGACTAGCTGAGATCGCGCTTTTCCAACGAGGATCCTGTTTACAGATTCACTTAAGTAACGTTCACGCCACTGTTAACCATTACAGCAGCGCCCTTTGCGCATTACCACAGGACTGCCCGTGATGTTTTCTTAGTTCAGTCCAGTGAATGGTGCAGATCCAACTCAGCTCAATTCAAATCCAGCGCCAGATTCCACAGCGTATAACAGTTTCTCTCGCATAATTTCATCATCCAGGTATTCTGGTAATTTTAACAAGTTCATACATGTACTGGCCGACGGGAGCCTGTCGTCAGGCCCTGCGCTGTGCACGCAAAATGGTGGTTGGAGTTCCTAATTGAGCAAAAAGATTCACGAGTTAAAAATAAGTCGGTATGGGCTTTCTGAACGTAGGGATCAAATACACCGTTCCTTGGATCAACCGCCTTTTGCTTCTGTGTTAATACGAATCCTCGGGCGAAACCATTTACCTGAATATGAGACCTGGAGGTCCATTTTCATGCAAATCAACGCCATTTTCAGATGAAGGGTTTTGAAAGAGGACTTGTTTTGACAAAGAGGCACATTCTAACTCGGAAATGGTCTGTTCAGAGATGACTAAACTACAAACGAAAGAAAAACCCTAAAGGATATAGGAGAATTATTAAGGCGCCAGCAAGTAGAAGAGGGAACGAAAGAAACGTATGGTTAATCTACCTCTTTTAGCCACTGATCCTACCTTAAAACCAAGAAGTGGAGGACGCGAGCAGCTCGTTACAAACTTCAACAGCTGACGTTTTTGTGTGTCGGTAAATTGACTCACTACTCGCCAGAACGACTGAATGCAAGGATGTTCTTCAGTGAAGCCGCCTACAAAGAAAGAAAGTTTCAATAGGACGTAACAACAGCTTGAATGTATACGAAGAACTGGGAACTAAATAAATAAATAAATAAATAAATAAATAAATAAACAATAAATAAATAAATAAATAAATAAATAAAGGGGCGAACGAGCAACAAACACAACCCACATATGGCACTGGGCCGAAATCAAACACGGGCCACATTGGTGGGAGACGAGCGCTCTCACCCTCTCAGTGCTCTCTACAAAGAAAGATGCATCGTACAATACGCCTCACGTCAGCGCATTTTAAATAACTTAAATACCGCAGTTAATCATAAATCAGTCAATAGATCTTTAAACATTATCAAATGTTGTATATCAGCTATCCTGCGAGCAGTTGGTTTCTCCTTTAAGGAAAGAGAAAAACGACATGGGTGTCCTCACCCTAGTTTGCACCACCGAATGCGACTGTCAGGAACACTGCATCACTTATAAGGAGTCTGCTATCAGTATCATACCTGAATAATTCGTGTTTCTTCTTAAATCCTCCAGATCCACCGGAACTAAAGCACCCGATATAAGAACCTAAAATATGAAGGATTTAGTCAGAAGGTAGAAGTTTAGAGGTTTCTTGTTTTCAGAAGAGTGAAGACTCATAAAGGTTACTTTTTTCGATGTACAGACACACTCAAACCGAGAGTCAAAAATGATACAATGATTTAAGGTAGAAAAACACCAAAAATAACAATATGAATGTTATTAAATTCGGATCTTAAAATCGAGGATAATTTAAGTAGATTACGAACGATGGATGCATAAGAAAAACTCGTTACAGGATCTAAAAATGTAAGGAAAACAAGCTAAATTCTCCACACCAGAAACTTATTGGAGAGCCAGGACAGCACAAGAGCTTTTGGTGTACAGCTTCATCCAATACAGCAAGAAAGACAAGTTACCTGTAACTCATTGTGATCAAACATCCGGAGCCACTCCAAGTTGATCACATCTGATAGCCCTGCCCTGAATGCCTGAGAGTGACGGTGGATCTACAACACAATTTAACGAGTCGCCTTTTATAACAATTCAAGTAATAAGATGATGACTGTAAGAGACAGAGACAGGGAAAGTTTTTACAGTGAAGATGTTCAATCGTTCTGGACTAACTGTAGCAACTGAGTAATTTTAGTGCGTCAAGCATTGTACGAAGACCAGCACAAGACGGATTATACGTGTAGACGTAATAGCTACTTCAGCGCGTCTTAAACGACGAACGAAGAGGAGTGAGATGAACAGTGAGTCTGCATGTACGGTTGTGTGTCTCACACGAAAGATTTAATGCGTTGAGGCGAACCCACTATTTGCTATCTGTCTATCTGCTTTGCGCGTCTTAAACCGACAGGCTAATAGAGCGTTTTCATTAAAGTGGCCATCAGCCATGTAAATTTATTAGAGTAAGAGAAAGTTTTTACGTAAGAAAACAATTCAACTCTCACAGGACAGGTTTGAGACACCAACATGGCCGCCGCCAAATATGGCGGCCCTGGCGTCATGAGAAAAGATAGTAGAACCGCCGACCGGTTAGCTCAGCTGGTAGAGCGTCGGACTACCGCGCGGGAGGTCTCGGGTTCGAGTCCCAGACCAGACCAACACTCAGGGTCTTAAAATAACTGAGGAGAATATGCTGCCT